>ENA-ORNG01000535-ORNG01000535.1-human-gut-metagenome-genome-assembly--contig:-NODE-535-length-32548-cov-6.542086_pt1 | contig 32548 bp, 32 predicted proteins | sample MGYA00242113_ERZ509018 | MGnify/ENA primary metagenome ERZ509018 (study PRJEB26280, sample SAMEA2338711) | human gut metagenome | biome: human gut; feature: human-associated habitat; material: faeces... | reverse complement strand
AACGACAACACAAGGAGTTTGTCAAGCAAAAACTCCACAACAACTTGACACGGCCAGGATACTGCTCCGGCTTTACAAAAATATGGTCTGATAGTAAAATGTACTCCTGAGGAGAAAAAAATGAAAACAAGCAAAACCATGACACCGTCACATATAAAGATACGCGGCGGGCGTGTACACAATCTGAAAAATATAGATGTGGATATCCCTCTTAATAACATCGTTGGGATCGCAGGAGTATCAGGTTCAGGCAAATCATCCCTGGCCCTTGGGATACTTTATGCCGAAGGATCGAGAAGATATCTGGAAGCCCTTTCCACATATACAAGAAGGCGGATGACACAGGCAGAAAGAGCGCAGGTAGATGAAGTCCTTTATGTACCGGCAGCACTGGCTCTCCGTCAGAGACCGGGGGTGCCGGGCATAAGGAGCACTTTCGGAACAGGGACAGAGCTGCTTAACATTCTGCGGCTGATGTTTTCAAGACTGGCAAGTCACAGGTGCCCGTTTGGACATTATGTGGAGCCTTCTGTAAGGGTGGCGGCGGGGCAGGAACTCGTATGCCCTGTGTGCGGCACGCATTTTTTTGCACCCGGCGCTGAGGAACTTTCTTTTAACAGTCAGGGGGCCTGTAAAAAGTGCAATGGTACAGGCATAGTCAGGATAGTGGACCAATCAACACTGGTGCCGGACGAGAATCTGTCCATAGACGAAGGGGCGGTCGCTCCATGGCAGACGCTGATGTGGTCATTGATGAAAGATATTGCCAGGGAAATGGGAGTAAGGACCCATGTGCCATTTAAAGATCTTACTGCCAGGGAACGGGATATCGTTTTCCATGGACCTGCGGTCAAGAAGCACATTGTCTATCAAAACAAGACCAGCGGAGCTGCAGGAGATATGGATTTTACATATTTCAATGCTACTTACACTGTAGAAAACGCTCTTTCAAAGGTAAAGGACGAAAAGGGCATGAAGCGTGTGGAAAAATTTCTCAGACAGGATGTGTGCCCGGACTGTGGTGGCACCAGACTTTCAGAAGCTGCAAGAGCGCCGCTTATCAGGGGTATTTCCCTGGCCGATGCATGCAAGATGACATTGTCAGAACTGTCGAAGTGGGTTGACGAGGTGCCTGGCAGCATGCCTTTGGAGATGAGGAGGATGGCAGAAAACATATGTGATTCTTTCAGAGGTGCAGCAAAGCGGCTCATTGACCTGGGGCTTTCTTATCTGACTCTTGACAGGGCAGCTTCGACTCTTTCTACAGGAGAGCGGCAGCGTATGCAGCTTGCCAGAGCAGTAAGGAACAGGACAACAGGAGTTCTTTATGTGCTGGATGAGCCTTCTATCGGACTTCATCCGTCCAATATGGAAGGACTTAACGGTGTTATGGAGGACTTGCTGGCCGATGGCAATACAGTCATACTGGTGGACCATGATATCAATGTGCTCTGCAAGTCAGACTGGCTCATTGAGCTGGGGCCGCAAGCCGGAGCAAAAGGCGGGATGATAATCGCTCAGGGTACTGTTGAGGAAATAAAGAGGGACCCATCATCCGTGATCGCCGGATTCCTGACAGGAGATACTGTCATAAATGTGGGGGAACAGGCTGCAGCCGGACGGATGTTTGATATGGGGACCATACATATTTCCACATCACAGCTCCATACGGTAAAGCCACTGGAAGTGGATTTTCCAAAGGGAAGGATGACAGCGGTGACAGGGGTATCGGGCTCCGGAAAGACCACGATGGTCCTTGAAAGCCTTATACCGGCCCTTGACGGTAAGATAAAAGGGAAAAAACTGCCGGAACATATAAAAGCTGTTTCTGCTGAAGGCATCAGACAGGTAAAACTCATCGATGCGACGCCTATCGGGATAAATATACGCTCTACAGTGGCCACTTATGCAGACATACATGACGAACTGCGAAAGGTTTATGCGAGGACGCCTGATGCGAAAGAAAAGGGCTATAAGGCGGGAGACTTTTCATATAATACGGGAAAACTGCGCTGCCCGGTGTGCGACGGGACAGGGAGCATCAGCCTTGACATACAGTTCCTGCCGGATGTTGACATCCCTTGTCCTGAATGCGGAGGATCGCGGTATTCAAAAGAGGCGGGGCTGATAAGGCGTTTTCAAAAGAGGCCGGCCGGAGAGACAGAACATGCAAATGGGGAAAACACACAAAGACCATATCCAAGGTCAGAACAATCGCAGCCTGGATATTCGCTCCCTGAGCTTATGGACATGAGCGTGGATCAGGCCATTGAAGCCTGCGGCGATCTGCCCAATGTTGCGAAAAAACTGAAGATATTGCACGATCTCGGCCTGGGATACCTGACGCTGGGAGAGGAAACCCCAAGTCTTTCGGGAGGGGAAGCCCAGAGACTCAAGCTGGCAGGCGAAATGGGAAAAGGCCAGCATGATTCGGTATTTATATTTGACGAACCTACTATAGGCTTGCATCCCCTTGATGTGAAAACGCTCCTTAAAGTTTTCAGGAAACTTATAGAAAGCGGAGCAACTGTGATAGTTATAGAACATGATCTTGATGTCATACGAAATTCAGACTATGTCATAGATATGGGGCCGGGCGGCGGCAATGAAGGCGGCAGGATAGTGGCCTGCGGTACACCGGAAGAAATATGCGCCAGTGCAGACAGCAGGACCGGATTTTATCTGAAAAAGTATATCGAGAAGAGCCGGTAAGATACGGCGGAAGGCACCAAAGGATACGGCATTATGGCAGGAGCACAGGCTGATATGGGGCTAAGATGTCCGATTGCTTTTGAACCTTTGATGATGGACAGCTCGATGCCATCTGGAAAAAAGATGACATCGGGCTGTCCATATGGCAAAAGTCTTTAAGAAAAATAATGACAGAAAGGAGCAAGTGTGTTATAATATAGAAAAATAAAAGTGTGCGGGTGTAGTTCAATGGCAGAACATCAGCTTCCCAAGCTGGTCACGAGGGTTCGATTCCCTTCACTCGCTCCATATGAGGACAACAAAAAAGATATTGTCCGAGAAAACCCCGGTCTTATCGGGGTTTTTGCATTTCCAAAAGCGGTTTTCGCAAGTACAGATCCATAGATGTAAAATAGATATTTGCCCTTTGCACGGTCAATTTCACTATACTGTATCGTAAAATCCATACCATCGGGCAATATCTGATTCCGGAGCAGCTTTTTCTCTGCGATGAGAAAGTTAGCTTTTACTGTCCTTTGACAGCTGTCCTCGATGCAGGAGACTACGAAGAACATGAAGGTTACACGCCGGTTTCCAATCGGTATATTGCTTACAATCGCATTAGTATAGAGGACAGACTATATGAGGAACAAATGCCGGATTTGGGTGATATGGCAGAATACCTTGGTGAACACAGTGGCATTGGTAAAAAACTTATCTATGCGGTTTGGGGACTGGATGAAATAAACGGCAGGCTTTATGGAAAAATTGACTGTTATTTGCACTTTGCCTTAAATGAGGAAGAAATCGAGGATCTTCGCAAGGCGATCATCGGGCAAAACAGCGGACGGTGACCTGTATGTGTTTTTCTGGAATCCGGACAAAGACTATTTTCTCCATACCGAATCCGAAATGGACGCATATATTCATGGTATGAACGGTCAGCATATGGGAGGGATGTAAACAGTGGAACATGGTATGACACGCAAGCAAGTTGAGCAGTACAAAGAAAGATATAAGCCGGGGACAAGGCTCCTGCCCATGAATATGAATGACCCATATGCTCCGGTACCGTCTGGCACAAAGGGAAAGCATATATTGACGGCATTTTGCTTTCATAAAATCTGACAGAGGGACTTCGCTTGATTTACTTTGCCGCTGAAAAAGGGTTGCCTTCAGCCGGATAATACGAAGCCGTATAGAATCCGGCAGAAAAGACGGAGCACATATGCATATAGACAGAAAGCTCAGAAGAAAGATAGAGGAAAAGAAACAGGCGCATGGATTGAGGCAGAGCTAAACCCGCAGATCACACTGATGATCTGCGGGCTTTTAAGTTATGCCTTTATATATTTTTGCCTGCTGCTGGTTGGCTTATCAGGCACGGTCATTTTTAATTTTCCGGACTCAAGAAGCGGATTGATAAATTTTTTTGTAAAGTTTTTGTAATCACTATATCCGCAGTGATCCATGATCTCTTTTCTGCTCTTTGGTGTTGAGCAATATAACAGAATCTTATTGATCATACTATCTTCGGGGGGGGTGACTTCGGGAGTCGGCCCGACTTTATCCGTCATAACAGGGCGCAGCGGTATTATGATCGTGAAAATATCACCTTCAATAAACTTAGGCTCAGCCCTTGAATACAGCTGGGTATATTTGTATGTGTTGCGCATACCGGAGCCAAGCTCATCGGCTAAGGAAACCTCCCTGAAAACCTTTGCGATAGAAGGATTCTTGGAGTAAGGCCTGAATTGCTTAGAATCCAGAACTCCGAAACCATGTGGGCTGTTACCGTTTTCGGTATACATCTTATCCTTATCAATGACGAATTTAGCTACATCATGCGCAAGGTGCGCACGCTCTTCAAAGAGAAGACCGAAGAAATTTCATCCTTCGATATCATAGCTGCGGCCATATTGACATACTTTGATTAAGTATCCCGTTATAGACACATAGCCATATACAGAGGCAGATGCCATATCCCGTCTTTTTCCATTACATCTTTTGGATAAAGAACATATGATGTCCCTATCTTGGATGAAAATTTCTTTCTGAACTTATCGAGGGAAGTATGGAAGCGATAGTTTGCGGATTTCACTTCCACAGGTGATATTTTTTTACCTTGTGTGATGAGGAAATCTATTTCCATGTGGTTTTTTCTGTTTGTACTATCACTGCGAGAATAGAAGTACAGTTTATGTCCGCTTTGGCGGAGCATTTGTGCTACGATATTTTCCATGAGCATCCCCTCGTTGACATCCAGCTTGTCAAACAGGATAGCCTTGTATAGTTCATTATCTGTAAAGTTTCTGTCCATAAAGGTTTGAGTTACGAGCAATCCTGTGTCAGCCATATAACATTTTTGTGTGGAATGATCAGCACTTAGCGCCAGCCCCACATTGGGATCAGTTGCGTTAAAGCATGTGTTGATTATCATAGCCTCGTTAAGCCATATAAATGAATCTTCGTAACCTCGAAAACGAGCTTCTTTGTTGATGGATGCATAGGTGTATTTTTTCTTTTTCTTGGAAAGCTGTCCCGGAATCCCATCAAAAACAGCATATACCTTCTCCTCGTATCCTGCGGCAAATTTGGAAATGTCGCTGCGGTATAAATTAAGAATGCGCCGCTTAGCCTCATCTGCGGCTGCAAAGTTTTTGCCGGCAAGGTATGCGAGAATGGACTGAGGCATCCCGCCTACAAGGATATATTGTCGGAAATCGTTCATGACTTTTCGGTGCAGAGTCTGGCCAAGTGGTTTTTTAGATTCAAAACAAGTCCGGATGAGCGGCATTGTAGCCTCATCTCCCATAGCCCATAGAAACTCCTCGAAATCCAATGGAAACATTTCTATATGCTCTTCTTCTGATGGTATGATTATATTTTCCGTATTCTTTTTCAGGCGTATGAGCGAACCGGTTTCCAGAAAATCATATCGTCCATCTGCAACGAGATACTTTATAAGCTGTCTTGCTCTGGGAAACTGCTGTACTTCATCGAATATGATGAGAGAATCCCGCTCATGCAGTGCAGTTGAGTAAAATGCGGATAATTTGGCGAAAAACAGATCAAGGTCCGAACTTTCATGTTGAAAAAGATCAAGAATATCGGCAGGAGCATTACCAAAATCAATGATTATGTGGCTCTTATATTCTTGCCTGGCGAATAGCTCAGTAATATAACTTTTTCCTACACGGCGGGCCCCATCGATCAGCATGGCAGTTTGACCATTGCTTCTTTTTTTCCAGTCAAGTAATTGGTCATAAATCTTTCTTTTTAGCATTTTAAGACCTCCCGTATAACATATTTTGCTCTCAATATGTTATTATTATACCCGGAAGCTCACGAAAAAGCAAGTTGCCATTTGGATAAAATACACGAAAGAGCAAATTAAGGTCCGTAGAATTTGCACGAATAAGCAACTTGAAACATTTTTAATGTTATAAAATGGAAGCCATAATAAAAAGCTGTCCGGCGCCGGGGATCCTCCGCAAACATATCTTCTCCATTGCAGATAGACCTTTCCTTTCCGAAAACGGCAGAGCCTTCCTTTCGCAACGCAGAAATCCTCTCTCCACATGGCACAGCAGTAGAAAATGCATGAAAGACATGGCAGGATCAAGGATTTTCTGTGCATTTAATACAAAATAAACATGTTTTTTTAATATAATTATACATATTGGGCAAATTGACTAACAAGAAACTGCTGTGTATAATAAATACAGCTAAACCATTGCCGGCGCATCGGACATCAAGCCAAAGATCGCACTGCAAAGAAAGGACATAAAAATAATATGAAGATGAGGATATTGAGCCGCAGCGACATAATGAAAGCTGTTGACTTAGACAAGATCATGGAGACAGTGGAAAATGTGTACAAACTCAGAGCACAGGAAAAGACCGTAGTCTGGCCAACGGTATTCTATGATTTTGTACAGGGACACAAAGATATGGATATAAAATCCGGCTATCTCAAAGGAGAAGAGATCCACGGACTCAAGATCATAAACTGGACAGAGGCCAATGCAGAAAAAGGTCTGCCAACTCTTGTGGGCCTTATAATGGTCTTTGATACCGATACCGGCATGCCTCTGGGAGTGCTGGACGGCAGCTATATCACAGGCCTTAGGACCGGATGCGCAGGAGCTATCGGAGCAAGGTACCTGGCAAAAAAGGACCCCGAAACACTTTTTGTACTGGGTGCGGGCAATCAGGCATTTTTCCAGGTAGGAGCCTTTATAAAACAGTTTGAGAGCCTGAAAAAAATATATGTTGCAGATCCGGTGGCACCGGACAATGCCCGTAAATTTACGCAGCAGATCAGGCAAAGACTGGATGAGCAGCTGAGGGTAGATGCCGGAGATATTGTGTTTGAAGCGGCTTGCGGAGAGGAAGAAATGCGCAGGGCGGTGGCTGACAGCCATATGATAGTGACGGTCACACCTGCAAGAGTTCCTGTTATCAAAAAAGAGTGGATAAAGCCGGGAACACATCTGAGCTGTATCGGGTCAGACATGAGCGGAAAAGAGGAAATAGAGCCGGAAATCTTTGAAAAAGCTGTTATTTACTGTGACGATAAGGAACACTGCATGGAAGTTGGCGAAATGGAGATCCCTCTCAAAAAAGGCCTTATAACTGAAGAGGACATTTCCGGAGAGATAGGAAATCTCATACTTGGCCGTTCCGCAGGAAGGACAGGCGACGACCAGATAACCATCTATGACGCTACCGGTATGGCGCTGCTCGATATAGCGGCGGCAAAGGCGGCGCTTGAAACAGCAGAGAAGATGGGGCTGGGACAGGTCGTAGAAATTTAGCTGGCATTAAATATTGGCATATAAGGAGGCAGGAGAATGGACGGCAGGTTTACTGCAAAAGAAGTCTTTGAGGCAAGAGACAGGATAAGGGACTATGTATATAAGACGCCGCTGGAGCAATCTATTTACCTTGGCAGGGATGGAAGAGAATATTTTTTCAAACTTGAATGTCTCCAGACCGTAAAGAGCTTCAAGATACGCGGAGCTATCAATAAGATGCTTACCCTTACAGATGAGCAGAGAAAAAAAGGCGTGGTCGCCATTTCGTCTGGTAATCACGGTGCATCGGTAAGTTACGGGGCGAAACTCCTGGGAATTGAAAAAGCTGTTGTGATCGTACCTGAGACAACCCCGAAAGCCAAGACAGATAAGATAGAATTTTACGGCGGCCAGGTACTCCGGCTGGGGAAAAACTATGATGAGGCTGATAAACTGGGAACGGAATACATCCTTGAACATGATATGACCAAGATAGATGCGTATTATGATGATGTCAAAATTTATGGAGGACAAGGCACTGTAGGGGTAGAGATACTGGAGCAGAGACCCGATATAGACACCATAGTCGTTCCCATAGGAGGAGGCGGGCTGATAACAGGCATAGCTGTCGCAGCAAAAGCCATAAAGCCGGACATAAGGATAATCGGCGTCCAGACAGAGGCCTGCCCTGCAATGATCAAGGCCTTGGAGGATCATGTCTTTTATCATGAATATCCGGTAACGGGAGATACTGTATGCGACGCTCTGGTCGGCGGAGTCGGAAAACTTTCGTATGAGATCGCCGGAGACTATGTTGACGACATCATACAGGTGAGTGAGCCATCCATCAGGAAAGCTGTAAAGTATATGATAAAGGATGAGAAGATCATAGCTGAAGGCGGAAGCTGTACGACGGTGGCCGCTGTCAGGGATTTCCGCGAGAGAGTAGGTGGAAAAAAGGTGGCACTGGTCATAAGCGGAGGAAATATCGACGGAGATCTGATGGTTTCGCTTTTGAATGATTAGCCGGAAAGAAAAGGAGAAATTATGGATACAAAATTAAAAAGGCTGATAATAGATACTGTTGACAAGTCCATGGAAGAGCTGGAAGATATAAGGACTTATCTGTATGAGAACCCAGAAGTAGGTGGAGAAGAGCTCAAGGCCAGCGCTCTCCTCACTGACACCATGGAAAAGCATGGATTTGATGTGACAAGAGAAATACTGGCCATACCATACAGTTTTCAGGCGGTATATGACAGCGGCAGAGAAGGTGCGTCCATAGGGATAACTTGTGAATACGATGCGCTTCCCACAATTGGACACGGGTGCGGCCACAATGTAATAGCTGCTGCCACAGTCGGCGCAGCCATTGCCCTGAAAGAAGTGGTAAAGGAAACTGGCGGAAAGGTCATACTGTTCGGTACTCCGGCTGAGGAATGTTTTGTGACCAAGGCTCCCATGGCAGATAATGGAGTATTTGAACAGATAGATGTGGCTCTTACAGTGCATCCTAATCCCATAAATCTTTCCAGCGGAAAGACCACGGCCCTTGATGCATGGCAGGTGGACTTCTTTGGAAAGTCTTCCCATGCGGGAGCGGCTCCGGAACAGGGTATAAACGCCCTTGATGCGGCAGTGCATTTCTACAGCCTGATCGGTTTTGAAAAACAATATCTGAAGAATACCAATATATACGGAGTGTTTGTGTACGGAGGCGAAAAATGCAGCGTGATACCTGACTATTCCGCCGTTAAATACCTGGTCAGAGCAGAGACCATGAAAGATATAAAAAAGATACGGGATCTGTTTGAAAGGTGCGCTCAGGCTGCCTGCTCGGCTGTAGGAACGACATATAAGATATGGAACAATGAGCCGGGAAACAAGAACATGGTCAGCAACAGGGCCCTTGCCGATATATTTGATAAATTTTACGAGGAATTGGGAGGAGGCAAAATGCCTCATGTTGACAGCAACGGCTCTACTGATATGGGTGATGTGAGCCAGGTGGTACCGGCGATACATCCATGGATAAGCCTGGACTGCCCTGACCTGCAGTTACACACAGAAGAGTTTGCAGAGATGACAATGACCCCGGCTGCGGACAGAGCCATAAGGATAGGATCTGCGGCAATGGCAATGACAGGTGCGGAGGTACTGACTGACCCTGGACTCCTTGCCGAGATAAAAGAAGAATTCAGGCAGATGATAGAAAGCGGAAATTATTGACCATTTTCTTTCTGACAAAAACCTCCCCATCAGAATATGATGATAGGGAACGGGATTTTCAGAAAGGAAGCTGATCATGTATTTTTTTAATAAACATGCCCACATCTCCTGCCGCCCCTGCTGCTGCGGCACAAGGTGGCTGAAGGTATTCAGGATACCATCCGATGAAACATTTACAGTCACTTATATTGCCAACGGAGGGACCGGTCAGTTTGTTGACCGTGGTCTGCCGGACGGTTCGTTTTATACGGTAAAGTCCGCAGACCAGACGGGGATAACAAGGGCCGGTTATACCTTGATCGGATGGAACACGCAGCCCGACGGAAGCGGTGAAGCCTTTAAAGCAGGCGTAGGGTTGAATATAAGAGAAAATCTGACCCTTTATGCCCAGTGGGAGCCTGACGGAACGCAAGGCTGAAGGCTTGAAAGACTTTAAAAACTTCCGCAGTCTCTGCGGAAGTTTTTATATGAGAGGATATGGCAGATATGGAAGAAAAGACAAATGTCATGAGGATGCTGGATCAGAAAAAGATCCCGTATGTGGGCCATTATTACGGCGATACAGGGGCGATATCAGGAAATGATGCTGCCGCTGCTCTTGGAGAGGACCCGGACAGGGTATTTAAAACTTTGGTGACTGTAGGTAAGAGCAAAGAGCATTATGTATTTATGGTTCCCGTCTCAGGCGAGCTTAACCTGAAAAAAGCGGCAAGAGCCGTAGGGGAAAAATCTATCGAGATGATAAGATCAAAAGAACTGCTTCCGCTTACCGGATATATACACGGAGGCTGCTCGCCCATAGGAATGAAAAAATTCTTTAAGACGACTATAGATGTTTCTGCCGGGAATGCGGAGACGATATTCGTAAGTGCCGGGAAGATCGGATATCAGATCGAAATTTCTCTGGAAGATCTGAAAAAAGTAATACGGTTACAGGAGGCCGATATAGTATGATAACCGGGTACGGATTTGGAGCTCTGGGACAGGGTGCTTCTTACTACTTTATCTCATCTTATTTCGTGGTTTTTCTGACCAACTGCGTAGGATTCAGTTCATCCACGGCAGGGACCATATCGTCATTGGCCATGGTAGTGGAAGTTATTGCCGGCATGGTCGTGGGGAATTTCTCTGACAGATGTACTTCAAAGATGGGAAGACGCAGGCCCTTTATGATGGCTGCGGCTCTGGCAATGATGCCTGTCTGTGTTCTGCTGTTCAGATATATACAGATGCCAGCAGGACTGAGGATAGCGTATTATCTGATTTTGGCAGTTGCTTTCAGGATAGCGTTTTCTACCAATGAGATACCGTATAACGCTCTCGGTGCAGAAATCGTGACAGGATATGAAAGCCGCATCAGGCTCAGGAGCATAACAAGAGCGTTTTCCATAGCAGGAAATGCCATAGGTTATATAATGCCGCTCATGGTACTTGACATGTTCACAGACCAGCGGATGGCATGGCAGGTGATGGGCCTGATAATAGGAGCTTGCTGTCTGATCGGCTGGATGACCTGCGTTGCGGCAACAGGCAAAAACATATATGTATTGGAGAAGGCCGAAAAGAAAGAAAACCTTGTGAAAGAGATCCTAATCAGTTACAGGCAGCTCCTTGCCCTGCGGCCGATGAAGCTGGCTGTGGTCTACAAAATAGCATTTACATGTGCCTTTTCGCTGTACAGCGTAGGAACGATATATTTCCTCCAGTACAATCTGGGACTGGATAACAGGTACACATCATATATCTATATATTCACCGTTGCGATCTTTGCTCTTGCAACTCCGCTGACAGATAAGATGGCTATGGCAAAGAGCAAGGCGTGGCAGCAGATGGTGGTAATGGCCTCATGTGCTGTGGCAGGGATCGCCATATACCTGTTTGCCAGCGATTCTGTCATGGGCTGTGCCGTATATATCGGTATATTTGCCATGGTGCAGACAGGTTTCTGGCAACTGAGCAGCTCTATTTTTTATGACATAGTGGAAGTAGACGAGTATGTGAACCATAAGAGACGAGAGGGAGATATCATGTCCGCTGTATCGGTACTGGGAACGCTGATAACAGCCATAATGGTCCAGGCTTTCGGCATATTCTTTGATCTGGCAGGCTTTGATCCGGATCTGCAGGTTCAGCCGGAAAGCGTTACGGGATTCCTGAACATAGCTTACATTTTGTTCCCGTGTATCTGTTTGCTGGTGGGAGCAGCAGTGCTGAAGATCTTCCCGATCAACAAAGAGACATTCGCATCTTTGCAGACTGCTTTGAGCCTGCGTAAAAAGGGCGAAAGATATGACCAGTACATGGCGGATATAGAGAGGATAATAGGGACCAAAGCCGGCTGATATATATGCAGGACAAATATAACCCTGCCGGGCAGCATAACATCTTGAGCCATGAGGACACATGGCCGGGAGGATGTCCGTAATCTGGAAAAAGATCTTAAAAATAAAAACCTGCAATCTTGCGGATGCAGGTTTTTTTGTGGTGACTCTATCGGGATTCGAACCCGAGTTGCCGCCGTGAGAGGGCGGAGTCTTAACCGCTTGACCATAGAGCCATAATGGCTGTCACGACATATATTATATCATAAAATCTCAAACATGCAAGCAAAAGTTTAAGTTTTTTCAGCCATCAAAAACAAGAAAACGGAGGGAAAACAGCATGCCAGTACAAGGCTGCGCCTTTGGAGCCGGAAGGGATATTAAAGGATCATAAGCGGGCATACCGTATCTTCCATGAACTTTTTCAGGAATTCCCTGACAAAGGTGTTGATCTCCATGTAATGGGCAGAACGGCCATCTGTCACATGCAGAAAACCGTTGATAAAGTGAGGATAGTTCCTGAACTTTTCCAGATCGTCAAGATAAAGGCGCAAGTTGAGAAAGACATTGCCTTTATGGCGTTCTGTTCGGAAATCAAATTTAAAATGGTTATCCTCTCGGAATTCGCATGAAAAATGCTCGGTAAAGCTATCATACGCCATATAGGAAAAACCTTCACCGCCGTATATGCCGGAAACGCTTATGCCCCATGTCCCGGTCCTGATGGATGAAACGCACAGGGTCGGCCATCCGCTCACGCCCTTTACAGGGAAGCCAAGGGAGTAGAATGCGCGGTGGATATCGGTCTGCATAAGTATGGGCATGATCTTGTAAAGCTGGATTATATCATCATGGTTGTGGAGCAGTATCTTGTTTTGGATCATGGATCTTTCATCCGGATTTTCGCAGCGTATGAACCTTTCATAAAGCTCTATGCTTTCTGCGCCGGAGATCATGTCGTCACGGCCGGTGTCAAGGCCCATGAAACGCTCTACTGTTTTCTGCCGGAGGTTTTTCATGAAAAATTTCACCTGGCTGTAGCCGTTGAGGACCATGTAAAGGTCAAGGTCATAGACACTGAAAGGGCCGGGAACGCCAAGTTTCTCCGCCCGCTTTTCTACAAAAGGGATGTCAAAATGTCTTCCGTTATATGTCAGTATATAGTCAACACGGCTGAGATCATCCTGTATCCTCTTTATGATAAGGCTTTCGTCTTCGGGGACTTCGGCAAAGTACTGGGTGATACGGCAGGCGCCGCCTGCACCCGGTTCAAGGAATCCGGCCAGGACGATGGGGCAGTACTGAGGATTCAGGCCGAGAGTCTCGATGTCAAAGACTCCCAGTGACATGCCCCCCAGATACTGGGAGATCAGTCCGGAATCAAACTCCTTTATCAAACATTCATCTTGTATGATCTTCATGGTCCCTCCTGTGGAAAAGTGATAACAAAATAGCCTGCAGGGGAGCAGGCTACTTTGTTCAAAAGGGGTATTTTGGATTTGAGATTATGAGGTTATCAGGGGGGATAACCACAATGCTATTATACAAATTTATTTGATGAATTGCAAGGGAAAAGTGAAAAAAAAGTGAAAAAAGTTGATTGATGGGTGAAATTGTCGAAGAGTTTCAGACAACATCCATGACAAATCCGTTATAATTATTTTATCGCAGATACCCGGGATGCGATGTGCAAGCGATGCCTTTTGTGCAGAAAGGTAAAGATAAAAGATCATAACAGGAGGAATAATAATGGAGATCTTAAAAGTATCAGCCAAATCCAATCCCAATTCGGTAGCAGGAGCCTTAGCAGGTGTGTTAAGAGAAAAAGGAGGAGCCGAGATCCAGGCCATAGGAGCGGGAGCCCTCAATCAGGCCATCAAGGCCACAGCCATTGCCAGAGGTTTTGTCGCTCCCAGCGGGATAGATCTGGTATGCATTCCGGCCTTTACGGACATCCAGATCGAAGGAGAGGAAAGAACGGCCATAAAACTGCTGATCGAACCGAGATGATACATACCGTCCGCATGCCGGACGGTTTTTTTATGCAAAATGCTTGACTTAAAGCTGACTTTAAATTATATAATCAGTATGAACATTAAGGCCATAGAAAGCAGAAAGGAACAGAGATATGATCTACAAAGATTTTAAGGGCATGAAGCTTTCGCAGCTGGGCATGGGATCAATGCGTCTTCCTGTCATCGGCGGAGACGATTCAAAGATCGATGAAAGCGCAGCCATGGAAATGGTAGACTACGCCATCAGAAACGGCATAAACTATTTTGATACGGCATGGGGATATCACGGGGGCAATTCAGAGACGGTAATGGGAAAGGCGCTTTCCCGTTATCCGAGAGAAAGTTTTTATCTGGCCAGCAAATTCCCCGGTTACGATCTTTCCAACATGGATAAGGTGGAAGAAATTTTTGAAAAGCAGCTTGAAAAATGCCGGGTCGGATATTTTGACTTCTATCTTGTCCATAATGTGTGCGAGATGAACATAGATGAATATCTGAATGAAGAACACGGGATCCACGCATATCTCACCCAGCAGAAAAAGAATGGAAGGATCCGCCATCTGGGATTTTCCGTTCATGGAAGCTATGAGGTGATGATGCGTTTCCTGGACGCTTACGGCCATGATATGGAGTTCTGCCAGATACAGCTCAATTATCTTGACTACGATTTCCAGAACGCCAAGGCAAAGGTGGAAAAACTCAATGAACTAGACATACCTGTATGGGTAATGGAACCCCTCAGAGGCGGCAGATTGTGCAGGCTCAAAGATGATGAAAAGAAGAGGCTCAGCATGCTGGATCCAGATAGGACTCCTCAGGAATGGGCTTTCCGCTTCCTTCAGGGAGTGCCGGGCGTTACCGTCATCTTGTCAGGAATGTCCGACCTTGAACAGATGAAGGAGAATATTTTCATCTTCTCCAAGGATCAGCCCCTCAGCAGTGAAGAAACCAAGGCCATCACCGATCTGGCGGGAGAAATGGTAAATAAGATAGCGCTGCCTTGTACTGCATGCCGGTACTGTGTCAGCCACTGTCCAATGGGACTGGATATACCGGGACTGCTGGCATTGTATAATGAACACGCCTTTACAGAAGGCGGTTTTATCGCTCCTATGGCCCTTTCCGCCATACCTGAGGATAAACAGCCAAGCGCCTGCATAGGATGCGGCAGCTGTGAGGAGGTATGTCCTCAGCAGATACATATACCGGATGTCATGGAGGACTTTGTTGAAAGGCTTAATGGATAGATCGCAAAGCGGGATATTAAGGGGAGACCAAAAATGACTTTCGAGGAAAAAACACTTAAAACAGAGCGGATATATGAAGGAAAGATAATCAATCTCAGGCGGGACGAAGTGACCACCGTCAGCGGCACATCTTTCCGGGAGATAGTTGAACATAACGGAGGAGCTGTGATCGCGGCCGTTACCGGGCAGGGAAAGATGGTAATGGTGAAGCAGTACAGAAAACCTGCCGGCAGGGTAATGCTCGAAGCGCCGGCCGGAAAAATAGATCCGGGTGAAGATCCCAGGGATGCAGCCCTGAGAGAACTCAGAGAGGAGACAGGTTACAAGGCTGGAAAGATCAAGTATATTACATATTTTTATCCTTCCGTGGGGTATTCAGAGGAGAAACTGTACCTGTATCTGTGCTCCAGCCTGGAAGCCGGCGAAACAAGCCCAGATGAGGGTGAAGCCATAGACATAGAAGAGATGGATATAGATGAACTTTGCAGTATGGCCCTAAAGGGACAGATCAATGACGCCAAGACTATCATAGCCATATGGGCGGCCAAAGAAGCCGTCAGTTCAGGAGAGCTTCTATAACGCACGAAACGGCCAGCAGCGCCGCTGATACTGAAAAAAACATCAAATAATGCCTTGCGTGCCTGCGCAGGGCATTTTTGACGGCCAAACGGCGCTTCCCGGCAAGCAGGGCTTTTACGGCAAAAGCTGCGTTTTCTGCGGAAAAGGCAGCCATGACGCACATCAGAGGTATCTGGATGAGAGAGTGGGGCACGAGCGTCGAAAGGATGTACCAGCCGCCTTTCAATCCAAAGGTTTCAGCCAGCATAGCAGCAGAAAATCCGACAGACAGGCCTTTTGCCAGGCATATCAGGGGGCCGCAAAGGACAAGGGGCGGAAAAAACGGAGTCACAAATAAAATGACCGTTATCATCAGCCATGTACCGGCACATCGGGAAAAATCAGAAATGAACGGCGCATTATTACCATCGGTAAAAAATCCGGACAGTGCATCCATAAGCTGATCCTTGCCCGCTCCTGTCATGGAGACCTCAAAAAAAGAACCGGCACACAGACCTACCGCAAATATAAAAAGATATATCCAAAATAGTTTTTTGTTTATCGCCATATTTATCTCCTCTTTTCAAACATTACGCAGCCATGCATGTGTGCGTTACCATAATCTTCCGATAAAAACCCCCCTGTTATGACAATTTTTTCGTTGAAATCACCTTAAATACAAGCTATACTTAACATATAAGAGTGGTAGGGGAAAGATATGTACAAGGATCAGTTTGAAAAATATTTAAAGGAAGAGAAGAAATCAGCAGGCAACACTTCAAGGGCGTATATAAGGGATGTTGAGCAGTTCAGCCGTTTTTTAAAGGACAGGGGCCTTGACGAAGATGTTTTCGCAACAAATGCCGATGTTGTGGCTTTTCTGATGGAACTGAAAAACGCCGGATCGTCCAAGTCAACGGTGAACAGAAAGCTTTCCTCAATAAGGATATATTATGATTTCCTGATGAAAAAAGCCGGGATGGCCAGCAATCCGGCAGATAATATCAAATCACCTAAGATAGAAAAAAAGTCCATGGATTTTCTGACTGTAGAGCAGATCAACAGATTGATGGAGCTGCCCGATGACAGTAAAAAGGGAATCCGAGACAGAGCTTTGCTGGAACTGATGTACGCCACCGGGATAAGAGCAGGAGAGGTCATAAACCTCGAAATGGCTGATCTCAATCTCCGCATGGGTTTTATAACATGCCAGGGAGAACATATGCGTGCCAGGATCATACCTATTGGCCGCATGGCAAGGAACGCCATGGAAAAGTATCTTCAGATCTCAAGGGAACAATTTGTCAGGGGCAGGCAGGACGAGCCTCACCTGTTCGTAAACTGCCGAGGCAGCAAGATCACGAGACAGGGACTGTGGAAGATACTGAAAGAGTATGGCGAGGCGGCAGGATTTGATATAAACCTGACACCTCAGGCAATCAGGAACTCTTTCGCCATACACATGCTCCAGAATGGTGCTGATCTCAAATCTCTTCAGGAACTGATGGGACATGAGGATATTTCGGCCACCCAGAACTATCTAGCCTTTACCAAGAACCGTATAAAGGATGTATATGACAAGAGCCATCCGCGGGCGTAAAAGTCCATAAGGCTTGAAAAAAGCTGACATGATATATAAAATCTGCTTGCAAAGGTGCGGTGGATGTGTTAAACTATATAAGTTATTACGGGCGGTCCTCTGGAAATGATTGCGCCACGAACGCCTTGGAGGGAAGGAGGATACAAATGGATATTTTAAGATCGATAACAGAAGAATATAAGAAAGACGATATCCCTGCTTTTGGTGTAGGCGACACTGTCAGGGTCCACATCAAAATCAAAGAAGGCAACAGAGAAAGGATCCAGGTTTTTGAGGGATTCGTTCTCAAGAGACAGAACGGCGGTATCAGCGAAACTTTTACCGTCAGGAAGATTTCTTCGGGAGTAGGCGTAGAAAAAACTTTCCCGCTTCATTCACCGAAGATCGAAAAGATCGAAGTCGTAAGAAAAGGCGATGTCAGAAGAGCAAAACTCAACTATATGCGTGAGAGAACAGGCAAAGCCGCAAAAATTAAAACTAAGGAATAGTTTTGAACAGGGAGTCCGTATGGATTCCCTTTTTTCATTATGGATACAAAATACATTCCCGGCAGTACCAAGAATGCAGCTCTTAAAAAGCCGCTGCATTGGTTTTAAAGGAAAACAGACAGATGATGGATTACAATACTAACATGAAAAATATCAACTGGTATCCCGGACACATGAAAAAGACCAGGGAGCTGATAGAAGAAAACCTCAAGATGGTAGATCTGGTCATTGAAGTTGTGGACGCAAGGATACCTGTCTCAAGCCGCAATCCGATCATAGATGATCTCATCAAAGGCAAGAGGAGGGTGATCGCCTTAAACAAAAGCGATCTGGCCGACAGCCGGGCCAGCGAACAGTGGATAAAACACTTTAAAGGCGAAGGCTATGACGCCCTTGCCATGGACTGCGCCAAAGGCAGCGGAGTAAACCAGCTGTTTAAACTGCTGACAGCAATACAGGAAGAAAAAGACAAAGAACGGATGAGAAAGAAGCCTCTGCGTATGATGATAGTAGGCGTTCCCAATGTGGGCAAGTCGTCTCTCATAAACAGGATGACCGGAAGGAAGAGCGCCAAGACCGGTGACAAACCGGGAGTCACAAGGGGAAAACAGTGGCTCGCCTTGAAAAACGGCATGCAGCTTCTGGACACACCGGGAATCCTATGGCCCAAATTTCAAGACCCAAAAGCCGGACTTGATCTTGCCTTCTGCGGATCCATAAGAGATGAGATCATAGATCAGGCAGATCTGGCGCTGGAATTGATAAAGGTTTTGCAAAAGGATTATCCGGATGAACTTGTGGCACGATATAAATTGGATGAGATCAGCGGTGATGCTCTTGTCAATATGGAGTCAATAGCTGCAAAGCGTGGATTCATATTGCAGGGAAAGCGGATAGATTATGTGAGATGTGCAAGAACGGTCCTGGATGAATTCCGCAGCGGAAAGATCGGAAACATCACATTGGAGAAAGCAGATGACTAAGAAAGAAAGAGAAGAATTTCAAAAGGAAAAATTCCGCATCATGCGGGAGTTTGACATTCAGGCTGCCGGGATGGCCGGAGCTGACGCCTGTATCATAGCAGGAATAGACGAAGCCGGCCGGGGCCCACTGGCAGGCCCTGTAACAGCAGCCTGCGTCGTCCTGGGACAAGACTTTGATGTGATGGGAATAGACGATTCCAAAAAAATTTCCGAAAAGCGCAGAGAAGAACTTTTTGGACAGATAACATCAAAAGCACTTGCTTACGGCGTAGGAATGGCAGATAATAATGTCATAGACCAGATAAACATATTGAACGCTACCAAACAGGCTATGAAAGAAGCAGTTATTTCCGCATCGGACATGCTTGAGCAGAGGACAGGCAAGAAAATCGGACTGCTGCTCATAGATGCGGTGGCGCTTGAAGATATAAAGATACCTCAGCATGCCATCATAAAAGGAGACGCAAAGAGCCTTTCCATTGCGGCGGCATCCATAATAGCCAAAGTTACCAGAGACAGGTTCATGCTCGGCTGTCATCAACAATATCCTCAGTATGGTTTTGACAAAAACAAGGGATACGGCACAAAGTCCCATTACGAAGCGATAGCACAAAACGGCATAACGCCAATACACAGGAAAACTTTCCTGAAGAATATATTGTAAAGCATTTTATCTTATCAAGGAGGCACATATGGAATTTAAAAGTGACATTCAGATCGCTCAGGAGACCGTACCCCAGCCTATAACTGCCATAAGCGAAAAAGCGGGCATAGACAGCAGATATCTGGAACAGTACGGCAGCTACAAGGCAAAGGTAGACTACAGGATATTAAAGGACCTTGCTGACCGGCCCGACGGGAAACTCATTCTTGTGACCGCCATTTCGCCTACTCCTGCCGGTGAAGGCAAGACCACCACATCCGTAGGCCTGGCAGACGCACTGCAAAAGATAGGCAAGAATGTGTTTGCAGCCCTCAGGGAACCTTCCATGGGACCGGTCTTTGGGATAAAAGGCGGGGCCGCAGGCGGCGGATATGCTCAGATCATACCGATGGAGGATATCAATCTGCACTTTACCGGCGACATGCACGCCATTGGGGCGGCCAACAACCTGATCGCTGCCTGTCTGGACAATCATATACAGCAGGGCAACGAGCTGGGAATAGATGTAAAGAAGATCACATGGAAAAGAGCGCTGGATATGAACGACCGTCAGCTGAGGTTCATAGTAGACGGACTTGGCGGAAGGACCAACGGCGTTCCCAGAGAAGACGGCTTTGACATTACCGTAGCCAGTGAGATCATGGCCATCCTCTGTCTTTCATCCGGTATAAATGACCTTAAAGAAAAACTTGCTTCCATAACTGTGGGATATACATATGACGACAGACCGGTGACTGTCCGTGACCTTAAAGTACAAGGCGCGGCGGCGGCTATCCTTAAAGATGCCTTAAAGCCAAATCTGGTGCAGACGCTTGAGCATACTCCTGCCTTTGTTCATGGAGGTCCTTTCGCCAACATAGCTCATGGCTGCAACTCCATAATGGCCACCAGGATGGCGCTGAAACTGGCAGATTATGTTGTGACAGAAGCAGGATTTGCGGCCGATCTGGGTGCAGAAAAATTCGTAGACATCAAGTGCCGTAAGGCCGGGCTGCGACCGTCGGCAGCCGTTGTGGTAGCTACTGTAAGAGCCCTCAAATATCACGGCGGAGTGGCCAAGGACGATCTGGGCGAGGAGAATCTCGAAGCTCTCAAGAAGGGACTGCCTAATCTGCTCAGACATGTGGAAAATGTCACAAAGAACTTTGGCCTCCCATGCGTTGTGGCCGTAAACAGGTTTCCTACTGATACGGAAGCCGAACTGGCCATGGTAAAGGAAAAATGTGCGGCGCTGGGAGTAAACGCAGTCGTTTCAGAAGTGTGGGGAAAAGGCGGAGAAGGCGGTATACAGCTGGCCAATGAAGTGGTAAAACTGGTGGAAGGAGAAAATGATTTCCACTTTGTGTATGAGGATGACCTCACGCTGAAGGAAAAGATCGGCGCCGTTGCTTCAAAGATATACAGGGCAGACGGAGTTGATTATACTGCGGCGGCGTTGAAACAGATGGCAGCCATAGAAAGAGACGGGTTCGGCCACCTGCCTGTGTGCATAGCCAAGACCCAGTACAGTTTTTCAGATGATCCCAAACTGCTGGGAGCACCGGAAAATTTCCGCATAACCGTCAGAGAAGTTAAACTCTGTTCGGGAGCAGGATTCGTTGTAGTAAAGACGGGAGATATAATGACCATGCCGGGTCTTCCAAAAGTTCCTGCAGCTGAAAAGATAGATGTGGACGAGGACGGAAAAATAACTGGACTGTTCTGATGCCTGGCAGGAGACAGCCGTTAAGCTTGTGCTGATACCGGCAGTCCTTGCAGGACTGCCGGTGTTTTTACGCCCTAAAAGCGGCTTACTGCCTGAAACGCAACTGCCGGTTGACAAATTTCCAAGTCTGATTGGTAGATGAAACCGAGCAAAAAAGTTATGATCCTACCAAAAGGAACTTTGGAGGTAAACGATAAATATGAACTTAGCTGATAAGATAATCCAGCTTAGAAAGAAAAAAGGCTGGTCTCAGGAAGAACTTGCTGAAATGATAAATGTGACACGCCAGTCCGTGTCAAAGTGGGAAAGCAGAGCATCCATGCCTGACCTGGATAAGATCGTCAGGCTCTCAGAAATATTCGGAGTGACCGTAGACTATCTGCTGAAAGATGAAAGCCATGCAGATGTTGTTCCGGACACTGGCGCCGCCCAAAGACAGGAAAAGGCGAAAAAAGGAAGAAAAGTGACGCTGGACGAAGCCGCAGACTTTCTTTCCGCAAAAAAAGAAACAGAAAAAGTTATAAGCGCAGGAGTAGCTTTGTGCATAATTTCTCCTGTATGTATGCTGCTGCTGGCAGGAGCATCCGAATACGGTGTCATAATAGCCTCAGAAGACGGGATGGGAATGGTGGGGATACTTATAATGTTCTTTATAGTAGCTGCTGCTGTGGCAATGTTCATCTGGTGCGGGAGCAAGACTTCCCGCTTTGCGTATCTTGAAAAAGAAGTCCTGGAATTGGACGAGTCAACAGAAGAAACCATAAGGAAGTGGCGCGAAGAGGCCAAACCTGCTTATACACGCAAGCTCATAATAGGGGTATGTATTGCGATCTTGTCAGTAGTGCCTCTTTTTGCTGCCGGCGCCCTGACTGGAGAAGAGGACGGCTATCAGTTTATTGTGGGATTAGCGGCCATGTTCGTGACCGTGGCAGTTTCCATGATGTTCATCATTCCGGCGGGGATAACTATTGAAAGCTTTTCAAAACTGCTACAGGAGGAAGAGTACGCAAAAGAGGAAAAGGACCCTATACTGGATGCCATTACAACAGCATACTGGCTGGTGGTGACGGCCATATATCTGATATACAGCTTTATCAGTCATGACTGGCATATGAGCTGGGTGATCTGGCCTGCAGCGGGAGTCATTTATGCCGCCGCCAGGGGCATATATACTGCACTGCTCCGCAAAAGAGGACAGTGATCGGAGGAGAAAACAGACAGATGAACGGGAACTGGAAAAAGAAATTTGTTACCATTGCGGCAGGACAGGCGGCTTCCCTTATAGGAAGCTCCGCTGTTCAGTTTGCACTTATCTGGTGGATCGCCAGCGAAACCGGCTCTGCATTTATGATGGGTATGGCGGGCCTTGCCGCATTTTTGCCTGCAACTTTGCTCAGCCCCCTGGCCGGGATAGCAGCAGACCGCTATAACCGAAAATATATATGTGTATGTGCCGATATGTTTGTCGGAGCGGTGGCAGCGGTATTTGCAGTGCTGCTGTGGGTCAGGCCGATGCCTGTGTGGACTGCCGTAGTCATCCTTTTTCTCAGGAGCATGAGCAGCGCATTTCATTCTCCATCTTTTCAGGCAATGATACCTCAATTTGTGCCGGCTGAAGACCTGATGAAAGTGGGCGGCTGGAATCAGATGGTAGTATCCGGCTCTTTCCTGCTGGGACCGGCAATCGGAGCGGCGCTGTATGCGGCTTTCCCTCTGCCGGTCGTACTGCTGACAGATCTGGCAGGAGCCCTTATCGCCAGCATTATGCTGATGATAGTGCGCATTGCGCCTATAGAAAAGACCTTAGCCGAAAAACATTCCATGATAAAGGAATTTAAAGAGGGCGTGCAGGTCATCAAGGCTGACAGGGCCCTTTCAGTGCTGATACTTGTAGAGACTCTGTGCATGGTGTTCTTTATGCCCTTGTCCTCCTTTTATCCGCTGATGACCAGCGATTATTTCGGAGGTTCGGCCTGGCACGGCAGCGCCGTGGAAGTTGCATATGCTCTTGGCATGATGGCGGCGGCATTTCTGATAGGAAATGTCATTAAGATCAGGAGACAGCTGTTTGCCTCATATATAGGCATACTGGGAGTGGGAGTCACTTCGGCCCTATGCGGGATATTGCCGCATTACATGTGGGCATGGGCAGCCTTTGCCGTTCTCTGCGGCATAATGGGAGCTTTTGCCAATGTAAACAGCATTCCTTTTGTAGCGTATATGCAGGCTACCATACCGGCTGAAAAAATGGGACGTGCTTTTTCGCTGTTCGCTCTGGCTTCATCACTGGCGATGCCTCTGGGACTCCTGGTAGCATCGCCCCTTGCCGAGATCATAGGAGTGCCCATGTGGTTTTTGATATCCGGAGCTTCGACGGTGGTAATCTCGATAGCAGGGATGATAATACACAGCAGCCTGGAAAAGGCTGAAAACCACCGGGAGCAGCAGTAAGACCGTGCCTGGATGATGCCTCGTCTTTGTGACTGCACAGAGACGGGGATTTTTTTACAAAAAATATTGACACAGTGTCAGAATGGTATTATAATATGCGTATACTGACACGATGTCAGAAAAAAGGAGGTATCATAATGAGCAAGACATTAGTAGCATATTTCAGCGCCAGCGGCGTTACGGAAAAAGCCGCCCAGAACCTGGCCAAAGCCGCAGGCGCAGATCTTTACCAGATAAGGCCGGCTGTTCCGTATACCGGCGCAGATCTCAACTGGATGGATAAAAAGTCCCGCAGCTCTGTGGAGATGAACGATAAGTCCAGCCGTCCGGCCATCGCAGATAAGGACGCTCATATAGAGCAGTACGACACCATCTTTCTTGGATTCCCGATCTGGTGGTATGTAGCTCCAACCATCATAAATACTTTTCTTGAAAGTTATGACTGGACCGGCAAGAAAATAGTGCTTTTTGCCACATCCGGCGGCAGCGGACTGGGAAAAAGCGCAGCAGGCCTCAGAGACAGCGCCAAAGGAGCTCAGATCATAGAAGGAAAGATGCTTAACGGGAACTATTCCCCGGAAGTTCTTAAAAAATGGGTGGAAAGCATATGAAATATATTAAATTAGGCAGTTCAGACCTTAATGTATCTCGAATCTGTATGGGATGTATGGGTTTCGGGAATGCAGCCACCGGTCAGCATAGCTGGACAGTGGATGAGGAAACGACACGCAGGATAATAAAACACGGTCTTGATTCAGGGATAAATTTTTTCGACACGGCTGTCGTATACCAGAACGGTACCAGCGAGCAATATGTGGGCAGGGCGCTCAGGGATTTTGCCCGGCGTGACGATTATGTCATAGCTACTAAATTTACGCCGCGCACCCAAGAAGAGATCGACGGCAATGTGACTGGGCAGCAGCATATAGCAGACTATCTGGACAGAAGCCTCAGCAATCTCGGTATGGATCATGTAGATCTGTATATCTATCATATGTGGGATTATCATACTCCGATGGAAGAGATAATGGAGGGCCTGGATAATGTGGTGAAAGCAGGAAAGGTGCGCTACATAGGCATATCTAACTGCTTTGCATGGCAGTTGTGTAAGGCTAATGATTTTGCTAGGGAAAACGGAATGGCTCAGTTCATTTCAGTTCAGAGCCATTATAATCTGATAGCCAGAGAGGAAGAACGGGAGATGATTCCTTTCTGCCAAAGCGAAAATATTGCCATGACTCCGTATAGTTCCCTTGCAGGTGGAAGGCTGTCCCGCAGGCCGGGCGAGACTTCCAAAAGATTTGAGGAGGACTCCTATGCTCACTTTAAATATGACGCCACTGCCGAGGCTGACGGAAAGATCATTGACCGTGTATGGGAGACCGCACAGAAACGGGGAGTATCAATGACAGAGGTCTCTCTGGCGTGGCTTCTCACAAAAGTTGCTGCGCCGGTGGTGGGCGCCACAAAATTCTCCCATGTGGACGGAGCCGTCAAAGCAGTGGAGCTGGAACTGACTGATGAAGAAATTGCTTATCTGGAAGAACTGTATGTGCCTCATGCCCTTGTAGGTGTCATGGCCCAAAACGGAAAACAAAAGGCTGGGAATGTAGTGTAGGATCAGGGCTGACCACAGGTGAATTGAGACATACTGCAGGCCAGTTGGGCCGGATTGCAGGCCAGCTGGGCCGGACTACACCGAAAATCGTTTTTTTCAGTCTGCCAGGGGGATGACATCCCCCTGTTTTTTTATATTTATCAGTTCGAGGGGGAGCAAAAATTCAATATTCTGGAAAATTAGCGAGGATTTCCGACAAATTGACAATGAAACTTGTCATTTTTGCGTGGTAAAGCTTTCGCGGTCTCCCCCTAAATTCACGAAAAACAATGATTTCGGTGTAGTCGCTCCCCCTGTTATGAGATGATCGTCCATTTTCGGTGTAGTCGTTTCCCCTGAAACATCGAACTTTCCTGCTGCAGGGGAAACATCCGGCATATACTCCCTGGCCACGCCTCTTCCATTTGTAAAAAACCTGTTCCTATCCGGCAGAGATTGAGTTATACTTATGATATAACCCGATGTCGGAGGGACAGAAATGGAGCAGATGTCTATATTTGAAAATCAGGTGAGCCAGCCCTTGGCTGCAAGGATAAGGCCGGAGAATCTGGATGAATATGTGGGACAGCAGCATTTGCTGGGGAAAGGAAAAGTGCTGCGAAATCTCATAGAAAGCGACAATATTTCATCCATGATCTTCTGGGGACCGCCGGGAGTGGGAAAGACCACTCTGGCCAGGATCATCGCCAATATGACCAAAGCGTCTTTTATTGATTTTTCCGCAGTGACCAGCGGCATCAAGGAGATCCGTGCAGTCATGAAGCAGGCTGAAGATAACAGGCTTTACGGAGAAAAGACCATACTGTTCGTAGACGAGATACACAGGTTCAATAAGGCTCAGCAGGACGCATTCCTGCCTTTTGTGGAAAAGGGCAGCATAATACTCATTGGAGCCACCACAGAAAACCCGTCCTTTGAGGTTAACGGAGCTCTTCTGTCCAGGTGCCGTGTATTTGTCCTTAAGCCTCTTACGGAGGTCGACCTGACAGAACTTCTCAGGCGGGCCATCGAGGATCCCAGAGGTTTCGGCGGTCAGAATATAATTATAACGGATGAGATGCTCATGGCCATCGCACGATTTGCCAACGGCGACGCCCGTATGGCACTTTCAACTTTGGAAATGGCGGTGCTCAACAGTGAGAGCAGCAGGCAGGACGAAGGACCGGCTTCTGAGTCAGGCCAGACACGGCAGGAAGCCCCCAAAGAAACGGTAACGGTCACAGAAGAGACCCTGGAACAATGCACATCTAAAAAATCTCTTCTTTACGATAAAAACGGAGAAGAACATTATAATCTTATTTCTGCACTGCACAAATCCATGCGCAATTCGGATCCTGATGCGGCAGTATATTGGCTGGCCAGGATGCTTGAAGCAGGAGAAGATCCGCTGTATATCGCCAGAAGGGTGACAAGATTTGCCAGTGAGGATATAGGGCTGGCTGATCCGAGAGCTCTTGAAATAGCTGTTGCTGCCTATCAGGCATGTCACTTCATAGGAATGCCTGAATGTTCTGTACATCTGACTGAAGCTGTAATATATATGTCTATGGTGCCCAAATCCAACTCCGTCTATATGGCTTACGAGAGCGCCAAAAAAGATGCACTTTCTCAGCTTGCCGAACCTGTGCCGCTGGTCATAAGGAACGGCGTTACCAAGCTGATGCGGGATCTGGATTACGGAAAGGACTATCAATACGCCCATAACGCAGCAGACAAGCTGACCAATATGCAGTGCCTGCCAGATTCTCTTCAGGGAAAAGAATATTACAGGCCGACTGCGGAGGGAGTAGAGGGAAGGTTCAAGGACAGGCTGGAACAGATCAAAAAATGGAAAAAGGAACATCAGAAATAGAAAAACCGAAAAAACATTGACATTTACCTGAGATGAGCATATACTGGAATTGGTTTACTTGTAAACTAATTCCGAGCGATAAAGCCCGGCGCCGTATTGCCGGGCTTTATTTTGCAGAAGGCAGGAAAATCCCAGGGTATCGCCGAAGGGCATCAAAGCCGCACGCCTTCAGAAAAGAAAGCACTTAAAGCTAAACATAAAAAGGAAAACAGGAAAAGATGGTAAGAACAGTAGAAAACATGCTTGATTACCTTTCGAGGATAAGAAAAGTATATGCGGAACGGATAAACCTGAGCCTTGAAGGAGAAAAGTTCACCCCCAACGAAATATCCATATTGATATTGCTTTACAATAATAAAAGCATTACAACCGCAGGTGAACTCACCTTTGTTCTTGGCGTCTCAAAAGGCCTTGTCAGCAGGAGCCTTTCAGCCCTGAGAGAAAAGGGGCTGGTCATTGCTGAGGAAGATGAGACAGACCGCAGGAGCAGCCGCCTTAAACTGACGGAAAACGCCATGCCTCTTATTGACAGGATAAAAAATGAGATACGAAAGATAAACAGCGAAGTCCTGAGTGACATCCCTGATAAAGACATACAGAACATGGAAGAAACCATGGAAAAGATCCTCGGTAATTTTGAAAAAGGGAGAAAAGAACATGAGAAAAAATAGGAGCATCAATATGAGCAACGAGGTGGATCTGGGCAATGAGCCTGTTAAGCACCTGCTTTTCATTCTGGCCGTACCTGCCATAGTCTCCCAGCTTGTCAACGCTCTTTACAATATGGTAGACAGGATGTATATCGGACACATAGCTGATATAGGAGCTACGGCCCTGACCGGCGTGGGCGTGTGCTTCCCGATAATAATGATAGTCTCAGCTTTTGCATATCTTGTCGGCATGGGAGGCGCACCTAGGGCAAGTATCTTTATGGGCAGAGGAGACAGAAAAACAGCGGAAAAGATACTCGGCAACTGTTTTTCTGCTCTTCTGGCTGTAGCGGCGGGTTTACCAGCCATAGTGCTGATATTTCAAAGACCGCTGCTGTATATGTTCGGTGCCAGCGACAACACGATAGGTTATGCCATGGACTATATGACCATATACGCTGTCGGGACTGTCTTTGTGCAGCTGACTCTTGGTCTCAATGCCTTTATCTCTGCCCAGGGCTTTTCCAAGATAAGCATGATGACAGTGGTTATCGGAGCTATATCTAACATAGTCCTTGACCCTGTATTTATTTTTGCTTTTGATATGGGCGTAAGGGGCGCAGCATTGGCAACGGTGATCTCACAGGCGATAAGCGCCGTCTGGGCCTTGCGTTTTCTTTGCGGCAAAAAAGCGACTTTGAAGATAAGGCGAGAAAATATGCCCATAAGCCTTTCCATACTTCTGCCAGCGGTAGCCCTGGGTATTGCACCTTTTGTAATGCAGTTTACGGAAAGCGTTCTGGTGCTGTGCTTCAACTCTTCACTGCTTAAATACGGAGGAGATCTGGCTGTCGGCACGATGACCATACTTTCAAGTGTAATGCAGTTTGCAATGTTGCCTCTGCAGGGATTCACCCAGGGAGGCCAGCCGATAATAAGCTTTAATTACGGCGCCGGGAACCTTCACCGAGTCAAAGAGGCATTTAAGCTCCAGACCATGTGCTGCTTGGGATATTCGTGTATATTGTGGGCACTTGTACAGCTGTTTCCGTCAATATTTGTGGCGGTCTTTACCGACGATCCGGAACTGGCCGAAATGTCCTGCTGGGCGCTGCGCATATACATGGCCATGATATGCATAATGGGATTGCAGACAAGCTGCCAGCAGACTTTTGTGGCTTTCGGCAATGCCAAGACCAGCTCTTTTCTGGCGATATTCAGAAAGATCATAGTCCTTATCCCGCTGATCTACATCCTGCCTGTATTTATGGAAGATAATGTCCTTGCAGTTTTCCTGGCTGAGCCGGTTGCTGATACCATAGCTGTTGCCACTACGGTGACCATGTTCTGGTTCACTTTCAGAAAGATGCTGAGAGAAGGGAAATGACAGCAGATGTGAAAGGCCATGCCCTTCCGGGATTTTTCGTTGTACATTAGTCAATGATGTGAGACCAAATTCGTGAAAAAGAAAAAGGTCAAGTGATACCATTAAAACGGTTGCCAAAGGTAGTCACATCGAACATGATCCAGATGCCATTGCTTCCAGTTGAAAGCGTTTTTCTATAGGCGACATCCATCCAAGCACAGCCATAGGGATCCTGTTTGATCGACGCATATATCGGTACATCTGTGTCTTTAAGTCATCAAATGAGTAGAAAGTCAGGAAGTTGTAAAACCTCTCCTGATCGTTTCTGTGACTGCGTTCGACCTTGCCGTTGTGCCACGGAGTTCTTGGCCGTATAAGCTTGTGGTTGATACAGTAACTCTGGCAAAACTTATCAAAAGGATGTGTGCGTTTGTATTCTTTTGAATAAGTAAATTCGCTGCCGTTATCCGTCTGGATCGTTTCAGGTTTGTACCCGAAGAATGCTATGGCTCGTTTAACAAAGTCAATCGTACTGTAACTGCTTTGCTCTTTGTACGGATAGATAAACCGCTCCCGGGAGGCTTCATCTATCACTGTGTACTGGTAGAATTTATCGGGCATCTGGCCAACATAACAGGCGCTTGGGACATATTTTACATCCATTTGCCATTTGATCCCAAGAGAAGAAGGAGTGTGGTACTTTTGAGGCTTTCTTTTCTTCTTGGTAGAAGAGGCTTTGGAAGAAAAGCCAAGGGCCTTATATATTCTGTAAAGTGAGCCGGGATGCCTGCTATACCCCTTTTGAGAGCGAAGCTTGCCATACATCTCACAGACAGAGATATTAGGATTCCTGCGGTGAAGATCTTTGATCCATTTAAGCTCGATGTGCGTATGAGCGTTGGGATGTGGGGTGATCGGTCTGTGAGACTTATCCATAAGGGAGTCTTTGGTCCCATCGAATCGCTTGTTCCAACGCATCAGGGAAGCTTTGGAGATATGATATCTGCGGCAGACAAAATTAACGGAGCAGCCGCTGCGGTATAGGTTTACCGCATAGAATCTTGTGTTAAAAGTATGTGGCAAATATCGTTGTGAGTGTGTTATACTATTCATAGCGATTGATAGTCCTTTCTTTAGATGATTTGTGGTAAAACCATTCTAATGGACTCAATCGCTTTTTTCTACTACTAAAGTCTCACATCTATTGTAAAGCTACAGGCCATGCCCTTCCGGGATTTTTCGTATCATTGCAAATTTCAGGGCCGGATGATATAATTAGCAAGACAAGTATTTTGATTTAAAGGAGAACAACATGCAGCTGCTCAAAGGCAAACCGGTATCAGATTATATAAAAGAAAAGACGACGGACATGGTGTCCGCCATGCTGGAAAAGAACATCGTGCCCACATTAGGCATCCTCAGGGTCGGCGCAAACGAGAGCGATATGGCCTACGAAAACAGCGCTGTCAAGACGGCCAATGCTCTGGGGATACATATTGAAAAATATATAATGGACGCAGACAGCGATGAAAGCGATATATTAGATGTGCTGAAAGTCATGAACGAAGACGGCAACATACATGGCATACTGCTTTTCCGCCCCCTGCCCAAGTCGGTAGACGAAGACAAGATAAGGAATCACATCGCTCCACAAAAGGATGTGGACGGCATATCAGACGCCAGCGTGGCAGGGCTTTTTACCGGGAACCGCAGAGGTTTTCCGCCTTGTACCGCTGAGGCGGCCATTGCCATATTGGATTACTACGGTATAGGGCTTGAAGGAAAAAAGGTCACGGTAATAGGCAGGAGCCTGGTAGTCGGCAAGCCTGTCTCCATGATGCTCCTTGACAGGAATGCCGCCGTGACCATGTGCCACAGCAAAGTTTCGCCGGAAGATCTGGCCGGGATATGCAAGAATTCAGACATCATCATCTCTGCTGCCGGCAGGATAAACACGGTGACAGCAGACCATGTAAGCGGCAGTCAGACCATCATAGATGTAGGGATCAACTTCGACCCGTCCGGCAAAATGTGCGGTGATGCTGATATGGATGATATAGGAAAAAAGGCTTCGGCCATCACCCCTGTTCCGGGAGGCGTAGGGAGCGTGACTACAGCTCTGCTCATGTACCATGTGGCTGAAGCTGCCGAGGCGGCCGCCGCCAAGCAGGAGGACTAAACTAAGGGGGGGAGACAGATGAAAAAAGAATATATCATAGGACCATGCAGCGGCATGGCCATAGATGCCAAGGCCGGCCAGAATATCACGGTGGTAGATATAGAAGGCGGTCAGGTAGTAGATTCTTCGCAGAAAGCGCTGAAACTCCCAATGAATTCCTTTCCACCGGAGTAACCATAGACTGCAACGAATCGCTGAAACTCAGAGCCGGCGACATGGTATATACCAATCTTTACAGACCTATGTTTGAAGTGACTTATGACGAGGTGGGTGAGCATGACCTGCTGCACCCTTGCTGCCGTCCGGAGATGTACGATTTTTTCTACCACAATGGAGACGGCCATCCCAACTGTCTGGATAATATCAACGGCGCCCTCGGCGAAAAGCGGCCTATGATCTGCCCTGTCAATCTGTTCATGTATACAGAGATCCTGGACGGCGGCAGGATCGCCGTCAGGAAGCCTCTTTCCAAAGCCGGGAGCAAGGTGGTCCTGAAGGCCAAGATGGATGTACGCCTTGGCATAGCCGCATGCAGCGTATCGGAGAGCGATTGCAACAGCGGAAAATGCACCTCCATAAAGATCATCGTCGAGGACTGAACTTAGCGCAATCATGCAGACCATCGGACTGATTATCTGCGAGGGCCTATTGACTTTTGCCGGAAAAATATATAAAATATCACCATAGCAATTTCATAAAAACGATGACGAAGAGGAGTAAGCAGGGTCCAGCCCCTTACAGAGAGGAAAGCCGCAGGCTGAGAGCTTTCCGGAAGGCGTCTGCCGAAGGTTGCTTCTGAGTTTTACTGATAACGAGGGCTCCCGGTGCCCGGCTCTGCCGCATTTTGACTGGTAGATACGAGCAGGGAGAATAAAGGTGGTACCGCGGAAATATCCGTCCTTTAGCGAGGACGGTTTTTTTATTTTCCGTGTATTGTGAAGGACCGTGTCCGGAGCCGAAAGCAATAGGGCAAAAACGGCGTATCAGCGCCGATTCAATCATAAACAAAAGGAGACATCAATGGAAAAGAATCTTGCGAAAAATTACGATCCAAAAGATTTTGAAGAACGGATCTACAACATGTGGGAAGAAAACGGCTGTTTTAGAGCAGAAGTCTGCAAAGATAAAAAGC
>ENA-ORNG01000530-ORNG01000530.1-human-gut-metagenome-genome-assembly--contig:-NODE-530-length-32703-cov-3.339653_pt1 | contig 32703 bp, 31 predicted proteins | sample MGYA00242113_ERZ509018 | MGnify/ENA primary metagenome ERZ509018 (study PRJEB26280, sample SAMEA2338711) | human gut metagenome | biome: human gut; feature: human-associated habitat; material: faeces... | reverse complement strand
GAATAGAAATATCCTTTTCTTCCAAAAGCTGCTGTTTCCGGGATTTTAACTCCTCTTTCTCTCTTCTGCGCACATTACGTTTTGCCTCTTTCTGTTCCTTCTTCTCCTGTCTGTGCGCTTCCTTTTCTCTCCTTCTTGCCTCTTGAAGCTGTTTCTCCAGTTCTTTTACCTCGTTTGCCATGCCCTGCGCCTCCTTTCCGGGTTTTTTGTTTCCGAAGTTTCTTTTCCCGTTTCCTAAGTCTTCTGTTCCTCTCCAGACGGTCTCTTCCCGTAGGTTCGCTCAAAAGACGCTTCTTTTTCAGATAACAGAAGAAATGAAAGATAAATGAGGACAGGCTTTCGCCTTGTACTCCCAAAAGAGAAAAGATAGCCGCCGGCAGCAGCACAATCACCCCAACGTAAATCTTTGTGCGGTTCCCTGCCGGAAGCATCATAAGCCCCTGGAACAGAAAAAGAACCAGAAGTACCGTTTCCACAGCATTCCTGGTCCTTACCCTGCCTGATAAAATCGTGCCTTCCTCCGCAAAGTTTGGAGGTATGGTATATATATCGACCTTTCCTCTCGACAATCGTTTTCTCCTTTCCCGCAAGATTTTCCTTATGCGTATTTTTCATGTTTCTTTTTATAGATTAGATAGCCCAACGTTCCTGCCACTAACGCAATTCCCAAAAATAAAAATGGTTTCATGCCCTGTTCTGCCATTTCCTGTCTCACCTCCCTGTCTGTCTCATTTTTTTCATCCGCCTGTGCGTTTTTATCGGCTGCTGGTTCTCTTTCTTCCACCGCAGTTTCTTCTTCCTGCCGGGCAAGGACGCTCTCCGTAATTCGCAAGTTTACCAGTGTCATAGAATCTTCCCGTACTTCAAACATATCTTCTGCAACTTCTATCAGATAGTTTTTTCCCTCCCATTCTGCCACTGCTGACTGCAGCGTATAGGAACCGCTTCTTACTGGTATGTTTGCTCCATAATAATTTTGAGGAGAAAGCTCGCAGGCTGCCGTCCTTCCGTTGTCTCCCTTCATGGTGACCGTTACGCATCCTTCAAAGGATGCAAAGTATGTGCATCGAAACCCAAGCTTTCCGAAATCCGTTTCTGTAGATGTATAATCTATCTCTTCTGTATCGCCCAGCATCTCCTGTTTCTTTAAAACCTCTCCCTCTTCTCCGAACAGCACATACCGTCCCGCCGGATTGACCGTGTCATAAGCCCATGTATCCTTTAGGGCAGTTCCGTCTGCGTCCAGCCCATTGCCGTTTTCCCACTGTACAATCTGCGGCAGCTTTTCCGCCTCTGGCGAAGCCTGCACCGTTTCGGATGGTGTCAGGCATAACCAGAGTGCGATTCCCACCGCTATCCAAGGATATATTTTTTGTTTCTTCATGTGCTTCTCCTCATTTCCCGATAATCCAGAATGCCCCTTCACTTAAATCTCTGCCATACGAAAGGATTGTCTGTGGGCTGTAAACTTTCGCAGTCCGTTCCCGGCTTGCGCAGTCCGCAATGGTAATATTTCCATCACTTGTCACTCCTGTCAGCACAATAAAATGCCCGCTTCCGCTTCCTGTAATTGTATAAGCCTCGCAGATTTCCACCACCATTTTCCCTTCTTTTAGGGATTGGATGATATAATCCATCCGATTCTTTCCTACCCGCTCGCAGGTAAGTCCCCAGTGATGTGCCGCATTGGTTGGAAAAGAATGGCTGGTTCCCACACCAGACACATATTCCCCGTTCTGTATGGAATAAGCGCAGGTCATTTCCGGGGTTACATTTTGTCCAGTCAAAGTTGATATGACGATTGCAAGGGAAGTCGGTCCACAGCCGGCGCTCCCGATAGTGCTTGTGCCATAGGACATTCCCGCCCAAGGTTCTTCTGTCTGGTTAAAATATATGACCCGCTTCACACAGTCCGCCACAGTATTGTAAGTGATGATGTCTCCGGTTGCGTCAATGTTTCCATAATAAGGCGTTCCCTCTGTACCGCCACTCACAAAATCACTCCAGGAAAAAGAGGTAAACAGCACATCTTTTAATGCTCCAACCCCGTCTTTTAAGATTTGAAGCACTTTCATCACAAGTTCAAAAGTTCCCGGATCCGTTACATATTTATAGGAATATCCACTTGCGCTTCCCTGTATCTGAGTATTTAAAGCGACTGCCAGCGTATACTCCACCTGTTTTTTTGCCTCAGAAGAAGCCTCCATTGATACCTTGCCTCCCTGCTTTTGGATTGCCTCATAAGTGGATTTTGAAACCTCTACAGTGCCGGACGCTGAGTGGAAATAGTACTTTGTGCCGTTTTCTGCGATGACTTCCGATTCCCCGGTGACAGACCATGCGAAAAAGCTGTCTAGGCTTTCAGAAACCGCTGTTTTCAGCATTTCATATTCGTTATCCGTCCCGTCCGTATCCCCGCTGCCGACAGCATCTGTTCCATTATCCAAGATTGTTAGGTATCCCATGACCTTCTCTACATAGTTCTCCGTCTCTCCATTATGGGGCACTTGATACCCTGCGCTCATCACGGCTCCCGGTCCTGCATTGTAAGCGGCAACCGCCAGTTCCACACAGTTCGGATAATTTTTAAAGGTTTCCAGGTTCTGGGCGACATATTTTGCTCCGCCCATAATGTTCTCTCTGGGGTCATAGGGATTGGAAACTCCAAGGGACGCCGCTGTTGCCGGCATTAACTGCATGATTCCAATAGCACCGGCAGAAGACACTACGTTCGGGTTATAATCGGATTCTGCTTTTCCCATAGCCAGCAGAAGAGCCGCCGGAACATTGTATGTTCTGGCAGCTTCTTCAAAATAAGCGTCATAGGAAGACGATAGGCTGGTGCTCATATCCCCGTACTGTGTGGAATATCCAAGAAATGAATGAATGGTTGTCCGGTCCCATTCCTGCAGCAAAAGGAGCGTAAGATAATAATTCAGGTTTCCCTTTACTCTTGTCTCATACTCGTCGATTACTTTCAGTTCATGCTCCCCATAGTTCGCCTCCTTGTCTTTTTCTATTTCTTCTAGGAGCGCATCCCTTTTTCCCACCAGCAGGCCGAGAATTTCTTCTCTTCTTCCATCTTCCTCCAAAACCTGTTCTACTCTTGTCTGTATCATCGCTTGTTCAGTTGCCTGCGCCTGGTTCGCAAAGTCGTCTGCATTGGCAAATCCCAGATAAGACAGGATAATCCCGATAAAATTCACAATGATAAAAATCCACAGGAAAATGACCGCTGCGACAGCCGCCAATATCCTGCGGAACGTTTTACTCGTAACAAGCGCAGCGACAGCTGCCCCAAGCGGGCTGCCAAACGCCGTTCCTGCGGCGGTACCTGCTGCCTGCATACCGCCTTTGGCTGCGTTGAACACCGCATGCGCTGCCTGTATCGTATGCACTGCATTTCTCGCTGTATCCGTCATCCGTCTTGCAGATGGAAAGTTTTCTCTGTCTTCCTGCATTTTCCCACCTCCAAACTAAAACGGCATATCCGGATCGTTCTCCGGCTTAGGATTCCAGCGTTTCAAATCCTCCCTCGATTTTGGCACATCAGGGATTTCATAAATATTTTTCAAAGGTGCATCCTGCGGCTCTGTATTTTTTTCAGGCACACTTTGTTCCCCCTGGATGAACGGATTATGGTTCCATGCTTCTCCCTCTGGCTGGAAGCCTTCTGCGTTTCCCGGAACCTCAAAAACTCCGGTTTCATTCCCTTCTTCTGCCGCCCTGTCTGAGAAGCTGCTTTCGCTCCCCGCAGGCATACCTGCAGACGCTGTTTCCAGAAACTCTTTCACATCCCCGGAGCCCGCCTGTACTTCTGGCGGTGCATCAGCAATGCTGCTTCCCAGTTCCTCTAAGATATTCCCTCCGGCATCTGTATTTTTAGAAGCACCCGCCTCTCCGCCGGTTTGCAGGCTGCCGGATTCCTCAAAGCCTGATCCTGCGCTTCCACAGGTTGCATCCTCTACACCTGTTTCTCCCGTAGGGATAGTTCCCTCCAGATCCATCTCATCTTCTGTCTCCGTCTCTTCTTCCTCTTCCTGCCTGTTGACCGGATAATCGCCCAGTCCATTGATGTCCCCTTCCTCTTGGATTGTCTCTGCGCCCTCCGGTTCTGGCATTCCGTCAAGACGTTCACTGCCATCCAGTTCCATCTCTGTACCGCCATCCTGATTCGTACCCATGCTGCCGTCCTGATCTGGAATCTCTTCCATGTCTCCCTCTTCATCAAAGGCAAGCGGCTGAGCAGTACCCTCTTCCGGCATCTCGCCAAGAGCTTCTAAAATATTATCGTTTTCCATTTCTTCCATGCTGTCAGCCTGGCCTTCCATTTCATCCTCAAATGGCATCTCTGCGGAAGATTCCGTTTCTTCGTCCGCTATATTTCCATTTTCTGTGTTTCCGGCCATCTCCGCTCCCATCGGGATTGGTGCGCCCATGCTCTGTGCCATGTCTCCGGCCGCCGCTGTTGCGGATGAGCCAGATGCGCTGGCTGCAGCCTCCCCGCCGGAGGAGCTGCCCGAAGTTCCGGAAGAACTTCCATGCCCGTACCGCCCAAAGAGCCTGCCCGCAGCCATCATAAGCCCCATTGCGCCAAGACCGCTGGATGGACGCCCTAAGTTCACTCCAAGGGACGCCATATAGGAGTCCAGTTTAAATGTAACCTTGCAAAAACCAATCAGGCATAGCGTCGCTACAAAAAATTTGGTAAACCCATAACCGCTGGCAAGCATATTTCCGTACCCGGATAAAAACATTTTCATGCACCAGGCATTCATGATGATCAATACTATCTGCCCGCCGAACATTTTTACCCATGAGGACAGGATGTTGTTTGTCGCCTTTGAGCCACCTGTAGCAAACGCAAGGGGTGCCGTATAGGAAAATACCCCCAAAAGCACGTAGCGTTCCGCAATGATGAAAAGCATCTTAAAATAGTTCCATGCTACTACAAACTGCATGATTAACATCAGCAGCATGACACTGATGCTGTCGATTCCTAAGGCCGCCGTTGCTCCTTCCATAGCGGATACATATTCTGAGAAACTGTTCACTTCAATGTCAGTCCCTACCACCCATTGATAAGGAGTTCCTGCAACTCCAAGAATATAATCAACAATGGGTTTCGACCCTACGACCATGAATAAGCAAGCTCCGCTCCGGCAGACCAGTTCCACAGGATCTTCACTTTCAAGCCCCATCTTCCCAAACATGGACTTAAACAACTGCCAGACTAAAATCAGAAGCAGCAGGGCAATCGCCATAGGCACGATCACATTTTTATACAAATCACCCACTACTCCGAACAACTCTTCAAACAAACTCAGGTTACAGGACAGAAGTTCCGTAAACATACTGGTGACAAGTTCCATCATGTCAACGATAAACTGCGAACATTTTTCCTTGATCGCTTCCAAAAGCATTTCAATCAGCCAGCCCATGTATGCACATATCTCTTACTGCAGATATGCTAAACCTCCTTTCTGCCAGGAGAGCTCTGGCATAGAATCTTTTCAAACTGTTTCTCCTCCAAACGTACTTTGAGGAATAATTCCTTCAAAGTAAGTAACGATTGCTCCAAGTGTCATAAGCACCGCCCAGCAGACAATAATCCGTTTCAGCCATGCCCTGGATTCGTCCACTGTCCGCCCGGATTTGGAAAAGTTCATCAAAAACAGGCAGACTGCTGCGCACACAACCGCCGCAACGGTAGCGATTCCTACCACATCTGTATAAACTGTCTGCATTGCATTTCTCGCAGTTTCAAAAATGCTCTCTGATGCAGCTGCCGCCTGCGTGGTAAACAACAGGTTTCCGACCGTAAGAAATGCCGTAAAAGCAGTCTGGGGAACCAGCGACAGGCACCGGTCCCCCAGACTTTTTCTTTCTGTTTTTCCGTCATTCATCTTCAAATATACGTTCACCTCCTCTCTTTTCCATAGAAAAACAGCCGCCCCAAGACGACTGTTCTCTCAATAACTTTTATAAAATTCTGCGGCTCTCCATGCATGCGTCCTGCATGCACAAAACTTTACTTTATCATTGTATCTTTCCGGGAATCAGATGTCAATGTCATGGCGGTTGCAATGCCAGCGCAAAACTGTCGCAATTTTACAGCACACCCTCAGCAGCATAAAATACTTCATTGTTATCATAAAACTTATTGACAGTCCCCACCCCTGTACATATAATAAAATTATTCTTTTTTGGCTTTTATATCATACAAAGCTACTGAACTTTTATCCTGCCCAGTATTGGCGGAAGAAAACTTTTACAGATTATATTGTCAGCAGAAAGGCATTGATTATTTTTAGGAATGATCAGTGCCTTTTTTGTTGTATACAAATCTTATGAAAGGAGGAAACGAATCATGTTTACCAATTTATTGGAAAGCGGATAAGAATTTCGCTACCAAACAGCAATGGAACTTTGACAGCATACAAAGAAAGGAGAACTATTATGGGAAGCATATTAGAAAAGTTTGAAAATGTAGAGATAAAAAGCTATAGCCGGCTTTCACCAGAAGACCTGAAATTCTGCGAGGAGCAGCAGGAGCTTTATGACAAGACGAGACTCCATTATCTGCGTATGTTTGCAGGCATGGAAAAACTTCAGCATCAGGAACTTTCTTTTCGTAATGGGCTAAAACGACAACGGAAAGAAAACGGGAGCCTATTATACATATATAATTTTATCAAAATGGATGCGGATATGAAAAAGGACACAATCCTCCAATTGCATCAATATCTAATCCGGACAATCATTTCCCATTTTAATGAAAAATATGCCATTACAGCTACACAAAGCTCCTGGGAGAAATATATCCATCTGGACAAACCGGAACAGCCCTCCATTCCTCATGGCCGTTTCAACAGAGACTCTGAAGAGTGGAAAACCTATCAGGACGCAGACAATCGATATAAAGCCGCATATTCCGTATATATTGAACGTTTAATCCATTCCCGGCTTACTTTTATTCAGATTCTGGATGATATTTTTGCATATCTGGGTGGTTTCAGTTTTAATGAAAAAGCGGAAACTGAAATCAAGGAACTGGTCTATGAAAAGATAAGAAGAGAGAAATATAGCATCCATAACCGCAAGCTTTCATTTTATGGACTTGTAACATCTTCATTAAATTACTCCAATAATTATCAACTCTCTCTAAATTCAGAAGGTTATCTAGCTGTATTAAAAGCCTTGACCTTCTATGATTCTCAAAAAAAGAACTTTAAAATATACCGCAGTTGGGCAGACCGGTTCACTACCTATCCATACAGTGGCAAAGACGAGAATACCGGTATTTATTCTGAACATGATGCCTGCGGAAACTATGTCTTACAGTTTAAATATTTTAAAAATGGCAGATGGGATGTAACATTTGATACCGGGGCGCACGCTTTGGAATTTGCCAGAACGTATTTAAGATACGAGGAGGTGGCATAATGGGAAAATACGAATTCGATAGCCACCTGCAGATTTCGCCGGACAAACGGCAGGAACTGAATGAAAAAATCCTTTATCTAATCTCCAGCCGTCTTGCCGATTCTAGCGGCATAACGCCGACTGACATTTTTAACTGTTATACCGGAAATGGCGGTCTACACGGGTTAAAAAAGAAAGATTATAACAATTACCACGATTATGCCGAAGCAAAAAAAGAAATCGAACAGGGGCAATTTTTTACGCCTTCTCCAGTGTGCCAGTTTCTCGTTGACTGCATACAGCCCACACAACAGGACATCATCTATGATATGACTTACGGTATGGGGAATTTTTTTAATTACCTTCCAGCAGAAGATAGAATCTATGGGACGGAACTGGATATCCATGCAGTAAAAGTGGCACAATATCTTTATCCAAAAGCCAACTTAGCATATGGCGATATCCGGGAATATTCCCCGCCAATCAGCGCAGACCTTATTTTCGGGAATCCTCCGTTCAATCTGAACTGGGAAATCCAAGGAAAACCTGTACTATCCCAGATGTACTACTGTCAAAAAGCATATCAGACTTTGAAGCATGCAGGACTATTGGCAATAATTGTACCAGACAGTTTTCTATCGGATACCTTCTCCAACGGCAGTGATATTGAACAGATTAACCGGATGTTTTATTTTATTGTCCAGTTTGACCTCCCTGCAAACTTGTTTCAAAGATATGGAATCGCATCTTTTCCCACAAAGGCTATGATTCTGCAGAAAAAGAGCCAATATATCAAAGGGCGTCCTTATGACACCCAAAAAGAAAATGGAATGACTGCGGAAGAGATTTACCAAAAATATGTTCTTCCCGCAAAAGCTCAGGCATACCAGAATATTTCACGCATTTACTTTGAAAGCCAGAACGAGCAGACACCTTCCAAAAAAGAAGCTGAGTTCCGGGAAAAGGCTGTAAAACTGCTGTTTGACATCCGTAGGAATAAAAATATCCGGCATAAGGCTGCCTCCTGTGAACAATTTCTCCAGCAATACCTGAAACAAAAAAAACCCGCTCATCTTTCTTGGAAGGAATGGGAAAACACCAAACTAAAGAAGGAACAGGTTCTTCTGCATTTGAAAAAGACATTATCCTCTGCTAACAAAGTATACCGTAATGAAAAACGAATCGTAAAGACAAATTATTGTTTTAAAGAGAAAGATTACAGTGAATACGGGCTCGACAGAATAATTGCTTCTATCAACGAATGTGTCCTGGACGGCGGTCAGATTCCCGGATATGAGCGGCTGCTGAGACGAAAAAGAGCAGCCTACGAAAACCAATCCCAGAAATTTTCCTCAATGACCGAAGACGCCGGTATCACAGCTTTTTTGGATAGATGGTCTGTGCAAAGTTCTCTGACAGGAGAGATAAAACACCTCAATCCCGTACAGAAATCCGAAGTCAACAAGCTCCTCCAAAAAAGATATGGCGCTCTGCAATTTGCGATGGGCTCTGGAAAAAGTCTGTGCACCCTGGCAATGGCACAATATCGTCTGAAACACAATTTTGTCCGAAGTGTACTGATTGTTGGCACAGCTCTTGCAATCCACAATACATGGGAAGAACTTTTGACAGATTTTGGGATTCCTTTTTTCCATATACGAAAAAGGGCAGATATTTTTCAGATACCCAAAGGACAGATTTCCATTATCACCATTAACATTCTAACCAGTCTTAAGCGGGAAATGAAGCGGTTCATCCGCAGAAACAGCCAGAAAGTCATGTTGGTTTTTGACGAAAGTGATGCTATCAGCAATCCCTATTCCAGCCGGACCAAGGCTATGCTTTCCGTATTCCGGAAATGCAGGTATAAGGTTCTTGCCACCGGGACACTGACCAGAAATAATATTTCCGAATCGGCCCCACAGCTTGAACTATTGTATAATAATTCCATAAACCAGCTCTGCTTAAACAATCTGGTCTATTACTTAAAGGATGGAGTGATGCAGGAAGAACCTAATCTGTACCAAGGGCTTCCTTTTCCTGCTTACCGGAAAGGGTATCAGTTATTTTCTCATTCACATCTTCCAAAAAGAATTACCGTTTTTGGTGTGGAGCAGGAAAATCAGGATATTTATAATGCAGAATATCTGGATACGCTTTTAGATAAGACAGTCATCACAAAGACCTTTGAAGAAGTCGTTGGACGAAAGATTTATAAAATCACGCAGGTTGTATGTCCTTTCAGCTCCATGGACCGACAGGTATACCGTACTGCTGTAGAAAAATTTGACACCATACGCAGAGACTATTTTGCAGAGGCCGACAATGCGAGGAAAGATTCCATGTTCCGTATTCTGCAGCAGCTTCTTTTGCTGCTGAATATCTGTGCGGACCCTTCCGCCGCCCATGAATACACCTCTTCCGAGCCTCCCATGAAAGTCCATTATCTCCTGAAGATTTTGGACTTCTGGAAGAATGAAAAAGTCGCCATTGGTGTACGGAAAGTAAAAGTTGCCGATTCTTATTACCACTATATCAAGCAAGCCTTCCCGGAACGTCCGGTATTTCTGATAACCGGGAACCGGGTTCCCTGTAAAAAACGGCAGGCAATCGTAAATATGTTAGAGAAAACCTCAAATGGCATCCTGATTTCCACGCAGCAGAGTCTTTCCGAATCTATGAACATTGACTTTGTGGATAAAATCATCCTGCCAGAGCTCCACTACAATAATGCGGCAATGTCCCAGTATTATTTCCGCTTTATTCGTTACACCTCAAATCGCTTAAAAAGAGTGGTGTTCTTAACCTATCAGAACTCGATTGAAACAAATCTGCTAAAAATGGTACTGTCAAAAGAAAAACTGAACCTCTTTATGAAAAATGAAGTTGTCGATGATGACGAACTCTATGACCGGTTTGGCATCAGTCCAGAAGTCTTCCACACATTCATGACGCTTAGTGAAGATCAGAATGGGAAACTACAGATTCGATGGGGCAATCAGAAAATCAGTTAGATGAAACCGCTATACTAAAAAATGTAAAGGGAACCGCCAGAAATGGTAGTTCCCTTTACATTCATAGCATTTTATTCCGCTGTGTCCGGCTCAGCAAGCATGACCCTGCATCTTTTCTTATAGCATGCAACCCCGTATTTTAAAATGTGCTCCATGCCTTCTTCACGAAGCGCTTCTTCATACCGGTTTGCTTCTATCTGCTGCAGTGCTTTTTTACAACCGTCCTCCAGATTTCCGTTCTCTGCGTATTTTACCTCGATCACAATGCCCGTCTCTTCATCGTCCAGCGCCAACAGGATGTCGCTATACCCGTCCCCTGCTTCCCGGTTGGAAGATACAATCCATGCATTGTAACAGCTAAGAATCCCTAACAAGACGCCATGATAGAAATTTTCTTTCAGCCGTTTCTTTACGAAAGTATCCCGGATGCTGATTGTCTTTTTCAGGAATTCCATCAAACATTCCTCTGCTGTTTCTGCCTCCCCGTTTTTTAAGGCCTCCCCGAAACGCTCTGCCATCCCCTTATTCTTCCGCACATCTTCTTTGAAAAAAGCCATGATCTGTTCCGTAAAAATCTCCCTGATTTCTATGTTTGGAATCGCAAGGCTAAAACTCCTGCCCTCCGGTTTTCCCCTCTGTGTCAGATAACCGGTAGTAAAAAGGACACTCCACAAATTGTCAATCGATCCGTACATATCCTGGTATGTCATTTCCTGATGGATTTCTTTACGGATGGTCTCTCCGGCAATCAGTCTTTCAATTTCCAGTTTCGTAGAACCTGTGTCCGCACCTTGTATAAATCTCCTTACCGCATCGTTGCTGCTGGTATTAGACCAATAGTTTTGCGGCTGCGCCTCCCGGTCTGCCCGGACAGCATCACAATAATTGAGCACATCCCAAGGGCAAAATACTTCCACATCTCCAAACCGGTAGCCATCATACCACTCCTTTACCTCAGCATAGTAGTCCGATAACCCATAGTATTTCAGCAGTTCTCTCACTTCGCAGTCTGTAAACCCAAAATATTCATCAAATCGTACATCTGCAATAGACAGAACCCGCAGATTATTGAGCCCTGTAAAGATGCTCTCTTTTGAAATACGCATACACCCAGTCAGAACAGCCATCTGCAGGTTATCGTTTGTTTTCAGCGTCTGTTCAAACAAGTTTCGGATAAATGAGACCATTTTTTCATAATACCCCTGCTCATACGCTTTCGCCAATGGCACGTCATATTCATCAATCAAGATTACGGCTTTACTCCCATGATGTTTATACAGAAGGGCAGACAACGCCTTAAAACTGTAGCACATCCTTCCTTCGTCTACATGATATTCCAACAGCCCCCTGTATACTTCTTTATCATGCGCAGTCAGTTCTTTGCTTTCTAAAAGATATTGGAACTTTCCAAGCTCATACTGGAACATAGGTGCTGCCATTTCAAGCGCCTTCTCATAAGACATTGCGTTAATGCCCTTTAATGAGATTGATATTACTGGAAATTTCCCCATATACGTTTCACAAAGAGCCGTCTCTTTTGAAATCTTCAAGCCATCAAAAAGCCTTTTGTCCGTATTGACATCAAAAAAATATTTCAGCATACTCATATTCAGGGATTTTCCAAATCTCCGAGGTCTAGTAAAAAGATTTACTTCTCCCCAATTTTCAAGCAATTCCTGAATCAATCCAGTTTTATCCACATAATAAAAATCTTCTGTCCTTATTTTTTCAAAATTTTCTATTCCTATAGGAAGCCTCTTTTCCCTTGTTTTCATTCGGCTGTCACGCTCCTATCCTCTTCCATACATATATGAAAGCACTCTTCTTTTTTGGTACATTTATTATAGCAGATATTAAAGCTAAAGCCTACTCCATTTTCTCTTTCCTCCCACTTAGCTCCATTCTATTTCTTTCCCACCAGATCCGGCTCATCAAAAGTTCCAGCCATACCAGATGCCGTCTTTTTTGAATAAACGCTCATGCATCTGATAATAATAAGAAAAAGCCCTGCCAGTATCTTCCTTTTTCCATTGTTCCAATAATTTTAAGATTTCCTGGTCTGCATAAGGAATAAAAAATTCATAATCAGAAATCGCTTCTGAACCTGTATATTCCTTATACTCTGCCGGCTCATCACCCCGGATACTTCCAAGATACACCCTGCCATATTTTTCTTTATATATGCGAATAAGCCTTTCTATATGCTCTTCATAAATATGCCTTTCCTTCAGTTGTAACAGACCATGGCCGTTTCGGATATGGGAAACCAGCTTTCTCAAAACATCTTGAATCCGACTGTCTCCGAAAGGACGTTCTTGCACATAGCTGCCGTTTCCCACAAGAATCTGTTTCGCATCCCTTTCCATGCTCTTTACAAATGCTTTATAGGGTGCCTTTACTGCATGCGGCATTGTATACTCAAACTCCTCGATAACGTTGTCGGACGCATCAGGCAGCATCGAATCCAGGCCTAAAAGATAGCAATATTCATATTGTAACCATTTCAGCAATTCTTTTGCCATCTGTTCCGGTTCATTTGCAAGATGTGATTTCCAGATATTCCCCTGCTGTGTGTCAAGGTACTGCATGCTGTAACCAAGCTCTGTAGAAAATCTAATATCTGCGGTTCCAAGTATTGTAAACGCTGGTTTGAATATTTCAAATAGTTTTTCTATTTTTTCATCCCTTTCCCTGCGTCCCAGTAAAACCGTTTCCTTCCGTTCTGCATTCCCCGTAAGGAGTATTTGAAAAGTAGCAAAATGAGGAATCCGTTTTTCTGTTTTTATATATACCGCAGATTTCTTCACGTTTATTTCAATCTGGAGGTCCCCGTCAATACAATACCCCTGTTTGCTTAGGGCTTTTTGAAATAATTTTTCTGCACAGGCACATCCCCATTGTTTCAAATGCTCTACAGTTTTTTCCTTCAGAGCCACCCACGCTTGCTCAGTTTTGAAGAATACAGGCTCCAAAAGTGTGACCTGACAATCTTTTTCATCGTAATAGACTAGCAGATACATCATACTGCCTCCAATCTTTATAACTTCTGTATAGTAAAAGCCGGAAAGAAGGAATTCTTAGACGTTTCTTTCCGGCTTAATTCTAAAAGAATTCTTTTCAAGTATGGACACTATCATATGCCATGTCCATGCAAGATAACACCGCCTACAATCTCCAGGTTATTGTGGATTTCAGCCATGCACCTTTGCTAAAACTTTGCTTTTGTTATGTAGTTACTTCGCTATACCATTTCGTAGGCCAGCGTCTCTATCGCTTCCCTTTTTCACAGTTCTTAAAACTGGTAATTACCTTTTCTTTCTTTTTATTCTTCCTCCAATCAAAATTATTGTAAATGAAATGGCCCAAAGCAAACTAGGAATCCAAATAGGCGAAAGCACCCATACCCATGACCAGTCAATTAATTCTGTTAATTTCAAAACAACAAATACAAGAGTTAATACAGATACAATTCCTATTCCTTCACTTTTCTTCATGAAATCTCTCCTTAAATATGTTTAATCATTGGTAAGTCTTTAAATTCTAAAAGATTATTTTCAGGTATGGATACTATAATGTGCGGTATCCATACATTCCTGTCCATGCAGGATAACGCCGCCCATAAGCCCCGGACTCGTCGGTCTGTCCACACGGTATTCCCGAAAATAAAAGCTATATGGAACGAAATCGTCATACAATACCACCTTGACGCTGCCTGGCCAAAGAAAATGCTGGGATAAAAATTTCCCCAGTTTTTTCTTCAGTTTCGGGTGTTTCACAACCTCTTTAAGATTTTTTTCACTCTTAAAGATAATCCTTGGCATTTTCGATTCCTGCAAATCCAGACATTTTACCAAAGTGTCTTTTCCCTGAAATGCCTCCTGAAATTTCTCATATGGGATGCAGATAGTCTCTCTTTTCCCTTGATAAGTATCTTCTCCTACAGCTTTAGACCAGAAGATTTGCATCTGTACCTTTTTCTGTCCGTCCGGTCCCTCTTGTATCCGTATATCTGCAAAGGAAAACATATCCCGTATAATCTGTTTCTCCTCTGTCGTCACTTTTTCGGCTTCTTCCCGCAGAATGTAAAATTTTCCGGGGGAAGGACCATTATGAGATACCGTCCAGATTTGGCACCCTTGTTCATTGCTTGCCATTTTAATCAGTTTACGCTTTTTCATCTTTTCTCCCTTTTAAGCCGCATCTTCGTTTTTTGACACTGCAATTCGATAACCAGGTTCCTCATTTTCCGCAGTGCCCTCTGACAATAACTGCTTTCCTGTCAAGAAAGACAGCAGATTTTTGAAAACGCCTTTTAAGATTACATCTTCTTCATATTCACCTACTCTTGGAATATGGTATTTCTTCTCAATTTTCTCATATATAGCTTCTGATGTAAGATATTCTCCAGACATTGCCTTTTCACAAATTTTCAGGACATCTTCCGCCATCTCTTCCTGTCGTGCTCTCAGTTTCAAAAGGTACTCCGAGCCAGACATTTCCACCGCATGAGCAATCACCTCGATTTTCTGATATTGAAATCCTTTTGCTTGCAAAAGAATTTTCCCAATACCTTTCGCACTGTCCTGCGCAATGATGCCATGCAGGTATTGTGGAGTAAGTTCCAGACATTCCTTTCCTCTGAGAAGAATCGGATATATTTTTTCAGCCCGGAAAGGAAGAACCTCCCACTGAACACTTGCTAATAATTCCTTTAGTTCCTGATAATATGTGTATTCAGTTTCTTTGTCCGGCCAGCCATGCGTTTCATCATAAGCGGACGCAATCCAAAATATTGTTTCTATGTAATTCATCAAATACCCCTTTCCAAATCCTCTAATTCTTTTCCCTATCCATTAAGAAATTCCATGCAGTTTTCTGTAGTCTTCTATGCCTTCCCGGTCAAACTCTGCCAATCTTTCCAGATTAAAAGCAACTTTTGCATATTTAACGAATCCGGAATGGCCAACTTCCGGCAGGATTTTCCCAAGTTCATGTTTCTTGATAAACTCCAGATGCTCTTCTGATAAAAAATCGCTGATATAGGCTTCATTTACCTTTGCCGGCTCAAATGGAAGATTTACCGTCAAATCTGAAAAATTTTCCAAACTCTCTTCTTCCATACGGAAAAGTCCGATATATAACCGATTGCCAGCCATATAAGAATCTACTTTTATGATCAATTCCTCATGCCCATATTCCCAGTCATAGCCCAGTGTCTTCATTTCTTCCATATCCCCTGTTCCTTTCTAAAAACCGTCAGGCTCATGTTTTCACCATACAGAAGGACGCCGGATTCCAGCGCCCTTCTTTTCATAGTGCTTCTATGCAGCAAGCATCATGGCACAATTCTCTGCCATCTGGTACTCAAAGCAGTACTGGTAATGTTTTGTTTCAAAGGTCACGTGATCCGCTTCATCTTCTACGATTTTCTGTACATTTTCTGTTTTTTTCCAAAAACCGTCTTCTAAGTACCATGCCGGCCACCCCACCTTCAAAGGTGTCTGTACCCGTCCATATTTCCATATGGTATGTTTCTTTCTTCCCATTCGTGTTCCTCCTTTCTGGTCATATTGCTCCTGTAATATTACATCCTCCTTCCTGTGCCCTATAAAAAAAGCATCTATTATTCTCAAAATAATACATGCCATTGACACCCTCACACTCCTATAATGAAGAAATTTTCTGTAAAAATTCTTCTTCTGATAAAATTGGGATTCCCATCTGCTTCGCCTTTGCCAGTTTACTTCCTGCCTTTTCTCCGCAGATTAGGTAATTTGTCTTTCTGGTAACAGAATTTCCCGGAATCCCACCAAGCTCCAGAATTTTATTATGAATCCCATCTCTGGTAAAATTCTGCAATTTTCCGGTTGCTACAATAACACAGCTGCTAAATGGATTATCTTTTCTTTCTGCCATATGTATGTCCTCCTCATGAAAAATCATTTCAATCTGTAAGTCCCGCCACTGGTTCCGATTATCTTCATCGGCAAACCATGTATGGATATTACGGTTAAGGGTTTCGCCAAAATCCTCCAGCTTTGAAAAATCATAATCGCCGCTGGCAGCCTCCTCAAACGCATCCAGATTGTTATGAAAAATTTTGCTTAATTCCCTGCTTTTCGTGCGTCCTATCATCGGAATATCCATTGCCGTCAGATAGTGCGCAAAGTCTGTATTTCTGCTGTCTTCAATGGCTTTTATCAGCTTTTCATAGGATTTTTCGCCAAAGCCTTCCATATGGATTATTTTCTTCCTGTACTGACGAAGATAATAAAGGTCCTGAAAACAGGAAATCCATCCCAGACTTAAAAAACGTCCCAGAATGGCTTCTGACAATCCCTCAATATCCATTGCTTTTTTCTCCGCAAAATGGACGAACTTTCGTAAAATCTGGCTCTCGCATTCCGGATTATCGCAATGGAGTGTCTCAATCTTTTTCCCTTTTTCGGTCTCCCGCACATAGACCCTCGTAGGGCTTTTGCAGCATGGACAAAGTTTTGGGTAGGTATCTTCGTAATTACCCCGATCCAGATTTCCTTCTACGTGCGGAATAATCATATTCCGTTTCGACACTTGAATCCTGCATCCCGGCATAAGCTCCAGTTCCTTGATAAACGTCAGGTTATGGAGGGTTGCTCTTGACACTGCACATCCATCTATTTCAATCGTGTCAAATAATGCTACGGGCGCCAATTCGCCGGAACGGGAAGGTGTCCAGCTAATCTCCCTCAAAACCGTTTCATAAGATTCATCTTCAAACTTAAATGCCAGACCATTCCGGTAAAATCTCTCCGTCCGGCCAAGGCTTTCTGAATACCGATAACTATCATAAATAGCCACGATTCCGTCAATTGGAATGTTTTTTCTTTCCGCAGCCGTCTTCAGGTGCTGCACCCAAAGTTCTGTTTCCTCATTGCTCCTTTCGGGTTCCAGATAGATATACGGGCAAACTGAAAACCCCATATGTTCCAATACAGATAAGCACTTTCCTCTGCCTTCCTCCCGTATCTCTTCCAGTCCTTCCAGCACATTGAACGGCATAAACCTTACACATCGCCCCTGACAATGTTTGGGATTGCTGCTCTGAACAGAACCAGATGCCAGATTTCTTCCATTCTTCGGAGCTTCCCCATTTTCGTCCTTCAGCACTTCCTGCAGCCGTTTAAAATCATCCTGACGGATAAATGCCTCTCCAGACAAAACAAGCCTCTTTTGGTATGGAATTGTTACGGGAATACCCTTTATAAACGGAACATTCCGCAGAACATTCTCTCCCGTTTCTCCATCTCCTCTGGTAGCTGCTTCTAAAAGCCGTCCTTTTTCATAAGTCAGCTTTATGGTCAGCCCGTCCAGTTTCAACATCAATAAGACCATGTTTTTCTTTGCGAACTTCTTCAGTTCTTGGATTTCTTTCGTCTTATCCAAAGATAGCAGCGGAACCGGGTGCCTGATTTTCTCCAGCTTTCCTTCTGGGTAATATCCTACATGCTGTGTAGGGGAATCTGCATAGACAATTCCGGTCTCCCTCTCCATTTTCTCCAGTTCCTCAAACATAGCGTCATATTCCGCATTTGACACCAATGACTGATTCCTGTTGTAGTAGGCTCTCCGGTAACGGTTGAGTTCCAGAATCTTAGAACGCATTTCTTGGATCTTATCCATCGTTTCCTCCTTTCATTGTTTTTCAATCCTCCTTTCCGGCACATTTTTAGCTTCCTTATAGAGTTTTCTGCACAAAAAAAGCACTGATTATTCTCTTTATAAAAAATAATCAGTGCCATTCTATTTCACTTATATAAGCGCAGAAAAACTGCAAAATTTAGCTCCCGGTTTCATTACCCGGATAAAATTTCCATAACCACTACAGCTTAGAGGTTATAAAATGTACCATCTATATTCTAATAAAATTCCCATTTTCTGTCAACCGGTTTTCACCCTCTAATCATGGATGTCGATATTTTCTTCATTATCTGGGATGTCTAGTGAAAGCATCATGTCCATTGGCCAATCTGGCTTGCTAACCTTTTTCATACTATCCGATTTTTCATCATATGCATAAATATTTACTCCCTGTTCCGAAAGCACTTCCAAAAGTTCTTTCATCTCTTTATATGTGCCTGCCAATCTTTTAGGGTCTGTAACATAAATCGAACCAAACTCACTTTTTCCTGCTCTCTCGATTAACTTCAAAAAATCAGGTCTTTCTTCATCTAAAACCGAATAGCCGTTATCGCAGAAGACTTCCATCGATTTGTCTGTGTAACCAGCTTTTCTTGCCATGCGCATGAGCAGATCTGCTTGTGCCTGCGTTCCTAAGTCATTTTTAATGCTGCTCCTATAATATACTGCTACTTTTTTCTCCATGTATAACCTCCTACAAATCATAGTCTACACACTTACTCCTATATTACCCATGCTGTCTCATCATCGACTGAATCCGTGTCATACCATTATGGACATCTTGAAACGATGGGTGCTGGGGATATTCCTGTCTAAGAGCAATATTTCTGCGCCTTCCCTGCTCTGCACTTCCTTCTGTTCCTACGTAGATATAATAGCTGTCACATTTTCCCACATTACATTTTTTGTGGTTCTTAATCTCTTTTTTTGCCTGATGTTGTTCAATCATATACATTCTAAGTTCGTCCTGGGACATCCTGTATTTTAACTGCATATAATAGAAATCTGCCATATCTTTCTTCAGGGATTCCACTGAATTGTCCAAAATATGATTTTCCAGCATCACGAAACTATGATGTACCGGATATGTCCCTTCCCCCGCAAATATCCAGCCAACATACTGCTCGGCCGGATATCCGGCATCTCTTAGTGCCCGTGTAAGTTTTTCTGCATTTGAGAAGCATTCTCCAAGCCTGACTTCTAAGGTATCAAAAATTTCTATTACTTTCGGATCAGTAATCGGTTCGGTATTATCCGGAGTCACAATCCGATAATTCTCCTTCTCCAACGGATATAGCCTTGAGGGAATGATTACTTTTGTCTCTTGATTGATATAGACGACTACTTTTTTCTCTTTCTCCTCATATTCAAACATAAAATAGTAGTAAAACCTCCTACAAATTTGTATAAGCCACTCTATGATATATTTACTATAGTATAAAATCTGTTTCAAAACAATAATGTTAGCCTATAAAATTGGATTATTTTACTTCCATTCACCTCTCTTCCTATCAATTCTGACATTTTCCCTGACAACTTTTATTTTGAAAATAGAAAAGACCCTGGCTGTCCATATAGAACACTTCGTGTATTCCCTAATTTCTAAATCTCAGTCATTGGACTGGCAAACTCTTTTATCATAGTTAAACATTTCTTTGCTCTCCCATAGATTATCTGGTTCTTCTCCTGGTTTACAATACACCAAATCCGTATGCTGATAAATATGAGAAATATCACAAAACCTTCTGGATAATCCCATATAGTCTCCTGATTCCTCATCCATCAAAAGTTCTTCTTCCTGCTCCCTCGCACATTCCTCTAAATCAGCCCGAATAATCTTCTGCGTTTCTTCGGGAAGCTGACAGATAAAGATTGTGCTGTAAGGGATTGCTAAAACTCTTCTTTTTACCATACAATCCGTCTCCTTTTCCTATAGCAAAAAGGTACTGATTATCCTTATCGAAATAATCAATACCTTTTAATTCTTCACATACTTCCATATGCCGGAAACTCGCCGGTACTATTTTCCTATCAATACCTGCTTTCCATGAAAGGCAAAACCATATTTCCTGATTTTATTCTCAGGGATTCCTTTTTCTAACAATACCGTGTCATATTGCTTACAGTTTATCTGATATAATGCCGCTTTGACCGTATCCGATAAAGTTTTTTCATCGTTCGTATCCTGGACTTTAAATTCCAATATGACTGCGTCGTCCTTCTTATTTTTAGGCTCTAAAATTACATCATATCTTCCAAATCCGCTTTCACGATTTGATGTCACGCTATAACGCTCCCCTAAATCGACAAGCAACCCCAGGACAAAACCATGATAGAATCTCTCTGGCTCACTCTCTGCTGATGCTTTTGTTCCACTGTCAAAGAAGCTAAAGGTTACTAGAGCAACCCGGTTCATATATACGTTCATAGCTTTTATATCGTCCTGCAGCAATGCCTTTATAAAATCGTTATACCCACTGTCATAATCAGAAAACCAATCATGTATCATCGTTTCAAACATGATCCGGACTTCTTTATTCGTCAATTCCAGCTGATAGTGTATTCTTCCGCTCCTTTCATTTAATCTTGTTTCCGCTACTTTTAAATATCCGCTTGCCAGCAGAAGGCTCCAAATAGAACTTTCTTTCACAGACAACTGATTATACACAATCTGTTCGTCAATAAGCACATCTATAGGCTGTCCATTCAGCAGGCTCTCAAACTTCTGTTTTATGTCTTTGCTTCCTTCCTGTATCAGCTTATTGACCAGACTGTTAGAGCTGGTGTTCGCCCAGTACAAAGAAAATTTCTGCGTGGATAAATAATTAAGGATTGACCATGGATTATAAATATCCTGCATGTCCCCAAAAGTAAAGCCGTCATACCAACTGCGAATATCTTCCAGCCTGTCTGACAGATGATATTCTTCTAAAGAAGCACACACCTCAGCTTCCGTAAACCCAAAATATTCCGCATATTCATTGGAAGTGGTTGTCACCACTTTAAGGTTATTCAAATCAGAGAAAATAGATTCCTTGCTGATTCTGGTAATCCCCGTCATGATTGCCCGTTCTAAATACGGGTTTGTTTTAAACGCAGCATTGAGCATGCTTCGTAAAAACGAGGATAGTTCATCCCAATATCCATTGATATAGGCTTCCTGCATAGGCGTATCATACTCATCCAATAAAATAATAACCTTTTTCCCATAATACCGGCTGAGAAAATCTGACATTTTGTGGATAGCCAGTGTTGCAACCGTATCATCCATATCCATCGTAACACTTCTAAAAAACTTTTTCTCCTCTTCGGTTAATAAGGCTCCATCCAACAGAAAAATATGCTTATTGTACAGGTCCGTCAAAATCTGGTTCATACGCTGTTTCGTTGCCTGGAACGTACATTCCTTTACATTTGCGAAAGTGAGGCTAATCACAGGATAGCTCCCCTGCAGCTTACGGTAAGACACATCCTTCCATATACTTAAATGCTGAAATAGTTCTGCACTTTTTACATGCGTCACGGAAAAGAAATTTTCCACCATGCTCATCGTCAATGTTTTACCAAAACGTCTAGGCCTTGTAATCAGGGTGACACGATCCCGTCTCTCCCACCATTCTTTTATAAATGCTGTTTTGTCTATATAAAACAAATCGTTTCTAATAATATCTTCAAATTCCTGGTATCCGATTGACACTCTTCTTGACATAAGAACCTCCTTTTACTATTCATAATTCCCGTAATATCAGAAAATTTTCCGCATCCGACATAGGGAAATTTCCATATCAATTTCCTTTGAAAAAGAGGCGCAGTTCCTCTCCCTATCTGGGCTTTTCACAATTATAGCATACTCCGCCAAAAAGGCAAAGCATTCCACCTCCCTTCTGCATTTTTCTCCTTATATGGTATCTTTCAATCTGGTCTGCAATCTTCACAGTAGGACCCATACTCGTCTTTGATGATAAGCGGCTCTGTCTCTTCCGAGATAACTGTGCCTCCATTCTGGCTGTCATAAATACAGCCGCAGTCTTTGCAGCGTTCAAAATTATCATCGAACAGACCAAAATATTCCTGCATGCAATAGATTACGTGCCATGCTTGATCTGGTGAAAGAGTGGGTACATCCTTCATCTGGATATTGTCTGGATGAAATTTCCCCTGCAGAAAAGCATAAAACTGTTCTATATATCCTTCCTCTCCCAATTCTCTTACTAATTCTTCCCGGTCGCTCTTTCTTCCCAGTACTGTGTCTGCTATACCGGTATTTGTAACTTCTTGTATCTCTTTTACCGGGATGATTTCGAGGATTTCTTCAGGAATCTTATATCTTCCTGCGGTCTCCTTTATTTTTTCTTTCAGTTCATTGTTCCCTGCAACAATCTGGCAAAGAAAAACGCACCCATTCCAGTCTTTCCATTCGTGCTCTAACTCTGAGGATAAAAAAATGTCCTCTTCCTGAAGCCTGCTCCACTGACCTTCCGGTGCGAAAATCTGCATATCCCGAACATATTTCTCCTGAATCACCAAGAAATATACTTCTTTTTCCTTTTTTCTAAGTCTTTCCTCCCATATTCTATCCCAGCCTCGCCAACGCCAATTTAAACATACGCTTTCCTTTCCACGATAATGACACTCGTTGCAGTCAAACCCTTCCTCCGTCTGGAAACCTCTGCTACAATAAAAGCAGGTATGGGGAATGGCGGCAATCGCCATATCTCTCTCGCTTATCACCTGTTCTACTTTTGTGCGCAATTCATCCCTTTCCCTTTTCACGGCAGAAACTATATCTCCGGTTTTTTTCTTCCTTTTCATCATTTTTTCAACCATTCCGCTATTTTTCATTTTACTATATCCTCCAAATCCTCCTATGCCGCTTGTATATAGATTTCTTCACTGATGTTGTTTATCAGCGTTTCAAACTCCTGTTCCGGCATGTTCTGGCAGATTACCCGGCTGACCCTGGCATCTGTATAAAAATATCCTGTTTTGACTTCTTCTGGTTTCATAACAGCAAACTCAATTACCTGGCTGTCTGCTTCATAGACTACGAGATCATTATACTGCCTGCCCTGTACTGCGAATTTTAATCCGTATTGTTCTGTTAATTTCCTTGCGGCAGTCAAAAAACATTCTTTTATAATTTCATTGTGCTTCGTATAATTGGGATGTACTTCAATATTATCAAGCACCAGGCATTTATACGGTTCGTTAACCCAGATTACCGAGTTTGCAATTATCCGGTCCCGATAATAAACATTTAGAATCCCAAATCCCTTTTCCTCCGCATAGACCTTTGCTTTTTGGCTTCCAAAACTCATGCAGCAAACCGTAGCATCTCCTGCTGCCAGAAATTCCGGTGAACCTTTTGGCTCCACTACGATTTTAAAATCATGAATTTTTTTATCGAAGAACTTTTCTCTAAGAGATTATAGAATTTTAAACTTTCCAGTACTTCGCCGCATTGTTCCCTTGTCATTTCACGGTTTAACACCGCAAATAACAGACCTTTTTTCAACAAATCCTGATATAGCCTTTTGGCACTTCTGGTTCTTTGTTTTAATACTCTTTCCACATAATCCCCCACTTGGGGATAAGCAAGACTAATTTCCTGCGAAGCAAAAATACACGGATAATCGCCAATGATAAACTTCTTCAGCGTTTTCGCCCCGAATTTCCGGAAAATATCGGAAAATGAGACAAAGGGGTTGTACCGTCTCATTCTCTCCACAAACTCTGAAATTTCCCTCTCCCGAGATGTCGGAAGCTTCAGCTGAGAACGGTACCTGTTTTCAACTTTCGTATACAGACGGTTGGCATATGCCGTACACTCCTTGTCTCTCCGTATCAGGCTGCTGAACTCTTTTCTAAGTGTCTTTCGGTCAAAAGGTGTTCCCATTTCTTTTGCTAACCTGCATGCTTTCATGATAGACTCTATGCATTTCGACAGCCGCAGCGCCTGATTATAAGATTTTGTCAAAATGCGTTTTACTGCTCCGGCTGTTAAAATATGCTTTGCTTCTGTCAAGGTTAACACGCACAGGTTCCAATCGTGAAAATAATTTGGACTGTATGCTTTCCTACGGGACACAATCGTCTCAATACATTCTCTCGATTCTTTCCCCGGAAGAAGATAATAAATCTTGTTACACATCTGCCGAAAGCACTCCAAATCATCTACATCGCACGTTTCTTTCAGTTCCCCTTCCATTTCCAGGATAAAATACATCTTATCAATAAGATACTGATAGTATTGCCTTGTCAGGTAAGGGACTTTTCTAAGTGGGTGCGTGACCCCATAACGGTTAAAATAAAATACACTTGCATCCCTTTTTTCCCAAAATCCCATCTGCTGTCTCCAAAACCATCTTATCCCTGATAGCTGTTCTGGATGTCTTGTATGATACACTTCGCTCTCCGAATAAAGGACCAAACATTTCCTGAATTTATTATAATAATAATGTTTATCCTTCTTCTCCTTTGAATAACCATAGCTTTCATATGTTTTTATAGTTTTTACATATCGTTCTTCACTGTCTCCGCTTGTGTCTGTAATCCGCATCGGCAATGCTTTTATTACTGCTATCGGAATACGTTCAGAAAACATGGCATAATAATCAAGCAATGCCTCTTTTATGCAGTTCAGCACAAAACGCTTATTTTTCTCATCATATAACTTTCTATCCGTATCATAGGCATAGAACCATTGAAACGCATAAGTAAGTAGTTCGTCCCTGTTATAATCTTTTGCCTGATCAATCCACAACTGAAATTCATCCTGCCAGCTTAAAAGCTTCCTGTAATCCACTGTAAACCTTACCTTATATGTTCCTTCTCCGTTCAGGTAATACTTGGACATCCACTGTTCATCCAGCACTTTCACTCCTCGATTCTTCCTTTTCTTTTCCCCTTGCAGTAATCGGTAAGAACTGCTCCGCATATGCGCTGAAAAAACAAGAGGCGTTCCCTGGGCGTCTGCTTCGGCGCCTGCGAAAAATGCTAATAGAAGTCTTTTAAGATACGCTGGATTTGGGCAATTTACATCTGATATATAAATACACTCAGTTTCCGCTAAGTCCGGATTTCCATCCCGGTGCGCAGTAACATAACATACCAACCTCCCCTTTGAAAATCCTGCAATAGACAGATTGCCAAAATGTGGTTCTTGCATTTCCTCTTCAAATCCTGCCAGTCCTTGTGCTATTTCCTCCGGATAACTGCTTGCTTCTAATTGTGCAACTGCCGACAGATATTCTTTTTTAAATGATGTAAAATACATATCATCCCTCCTTTGTTCTTTGTTCATTCCTTTTCCGTTTTTTAAGTGCCACTCTTTTCCTCCTTTCTACACAACAAAAAAAGACACTGCAAACCATAGTGATTCTTAGTGTCTTTCTCCATCTTATCATGCGCATCGCCTGCACATAAACAACCTTTCCTTACGGGTATTTCCCTACGGATATGACTTTAGAATTCCCAAAGCCTAAAGGTAACTGCCTGGATTGCTCCATGCCAAAAATTTCACCTTTACCTTAGCATGGCTTTTTTCCCCTGTCAATACGGTTTTTCCCTTATGTCCCCTACTTCTATGCTTTCTTTTATATCCCTATCCTATCGTCATTTTTGTTCTTTTCTGTCAGGAGGTCTTCTATGTCCTCTTCTTCTAATGCCAGGGCTTTCTCTATATCCATTTCCTCAATCCTTGCAAAATTCCGTTCCAGTTCCTCCGGCGTTTCTTCCGGTTCTCTTTCGTTTTCATCCTCCATCACTTTTGCAAGGTCCCTCTCTATATCCATCTTTTCACAAGCATTTCCACAATTCGGGCATACTCTGTACTGCTCTGGAAATTCCATCCCACACTTGTCACAGATATAAATCCTCTGATTTTGCTTTCTAAGTACGGTCATACATATTCCGGTATACAGAATACTCAGAAATAGGATTCCTGCTCCCAACCCTTTACTGATAAAAACTCCTGCAAATGCCAATACCTGCAGCAGCATGGAACACAATGTTTTCCGTACATTCTCCGTATTTCTATGCTTCATAATGCTTTCCCTCCCATATTTATTGAAATAAAATAAACACTACAGTACCTTTTATTGCCTCTTCCGCTATGCTCCCAAAACATCTGGAATCCACAGAGTTTTCCCGGTTATCTCCCATCAGAAAATACATGCCTAACGGCACTTCCTGTTCCTCCCAGGTCTCTTTCTGGTCGATATTCTCTTGCGAAAGATAATCTTCCGGGATAGACTCTCTGTCTCGTATCAAACGACCTTTTTCCATTGCAACGGCTGACCCGCCTTCTGCTACAATTCTCTTTATAATGCTGCCTCCCATTTCATTGGGATTTGCCACCACAATATCTCCATTGTGCGGGACCTGCCAGCGGTCAACAATTACAAGATTTCCATCTTCCAAGGTTGGCCGCATAGAATTCCCCGAAACATATACGATAGTATAGCGGCTGCAAAAAAACAAAGTCACTATGACCGAAATCAATACTGAAAGTAAAATCTTCCTTTTCTTTTTTGTTCCCGTTCTATCCTTCCTTTCCCATTTTATCGTAATTGCGGCGCATCAATGCAATCTCCGCTTCGTCCATGCTGTAATGATCCATATCAATCCGAAGCAGCCTGCCTGTATTTTCTCTCGGTTCCTTTTCCTTGTCTGCTTCTCCGCTCCTATCTTTTACAGCTTTCTGCCCGATTACGTCTTGATGATTCTTTTCCTCTTCCAGATAGGCTAAAACTGCCTTTACAATAATCTTTGCTTTCCTTCTTCCCAAAGTGTTCAGATAATCCCCGACAAGACGATGCTCGGTATCATTTTCGTCCAATCCAATCGAAAACCGGTATGGATTCCGTTTTCCCATAAATATCTCCCCTTACTGTGCTTGATGGTCGATTAGATACCTGATCTTATATCCTTTCGCATTTGCATGAATATCATCAATCACAAAGTATTCTCCCTGATAACGTTTCCATACCCCTTCCAGAATTTCCGCTAATACAATCGAACCGCCGCCCACAAAAATCGTGAGGGTAGTATGAAAATCTATTCCAATCTCCCTGAAGATTCCCAACAGTTCAATGACATGCTCCTTTGCAATTTCAAACACATAGCCAATAATCTGTTCAGAGAAACGTGTCTTATCCCTTTTCAAGATATGGAAAATATCAACTTCATCCAGAAGAAGGTTGCATCTTCTGTTAATGGAAGAACGTATTTTATTGTAAAGTGTTATCATTCCAAGCTCCAGAGAATCCGACTTATCCAGTTCCCCATACCGCAAAAGCAGATAATCAATGGTCATTCCTCCAAAATCCACAATGCATACTTTGTTATATTCATTCAAATTCATTTTTGAAGCAAGAGTCAGATATACTGCATAGCCTTGGATATTCATAACAACCTCAGTAAAGACCACGCTGTATTTTTTATCTTTATACCCAAAACTTACCGGAGTGTTATTTCTGAGAAAATAATCTTTAAATTTTGTTCTCAATGCCGCATAATGCGCAGGCGGCAGCCCCACAAGTAATGTAACCTCAATCAATCCATTCTTTACTGGATACTTCTTTTCCCCGCCTGTATATAGTTCTCTTGCCAATGCAAGCAGCGCCAGAATATAGTAACGATCATCCACCGTTTTGTCATACATATATGCCAGACGGTTTACTGTTTCCATGTAATATTCTCCTTCGTAGAACAGTGCGTCTTCCGTCCTCTCCGGCACATAGTCCAATTTCTTTAAGCCTGCCTGTGTTACCATGTTTTCCGTTTTAATTTTGTCATTTCCTGTGTCTAATGCAAAAATCATATCTCCTAGCTCCTTCCCGGCAATGCCTGAATACCTTTCATTTTCTCTCCATTTTGTTTTTCTAATGTTCAAAATTTTCTTTGAAATGCTGCAGAAGCTCTCTGCTCTCTTTTTCATATCCCCACAAAACACTGCTGACAGCCTCAAATGCCTGTTCACGCCACCGGAAATATGTGGCCCGGTGAATCCTTGTCAATTTTGGAAAATGCGGTTCCAGCTTGTCCAAGATTTCCTCCACATTCTCCGCCTTGTAAGCAGACATATAACTGTAATACAAAACCCAGTAATAACGTTCTCCCTGCGGATGGTATTTTCTTGTAAGATCCACCGCTTCATCAATCAGTTTCAGGAACTGATTTGATCGATTGATAATCTCAATTCTGGGTTTCAAACCAGATAAATCCTGGTCAATATTCATCCCCGCTTGGTACATACTATCAAGAAATTCATCCACATCCATCCCATATTCTCCTTGAAAATGGTGTCTGACCTGATTGATCCGAATCTGCATATTCCATGAAACAGCCCTGTAAATCTTAAACAATGCGATAATATCATGGTATGAAGTATTTTCCCCGTTTTTGAATTCCTTTGTTATAACACCTGTTCTTCCCATACTATCCTCCTATGCTTCCTTGTCTTTTTCGGGGATTTCATTTCCATTTTCCTCGATAGTCTGTCTATCTCTAAAATCCTCTGACATCATGTCTGCCCTCTTACCCACAAGAATGCAGCAGTACAGGAAAAACGTGTTAAGCAAACCTAAAATAACTACTATGAAAATCATAAACCAACCTCCTGAAAATCAAAAAAGGAATACATTGCCTTTCACGGTCAATATAATCCTTCTGATAGTCACACTACACAAACATTTCATCTCTTATCTTTGGTTTAAGATGTTCACAGATTTTAGATCCATGTTCTTTTGAAACAGTCTTTATAATGGATACGCACATAAGAATTTTGTTTCTATCAATGGTTCGTTCCTATGTGGTATCCACTATCAGCAGTCATTCACCTCCTCGTACAGACCTTATAAAATAATTTTTAGGCTCCAAGCGCCATATAATATGTAGTAGGACTAGCAGCCGGAATCCCATTATTATGTCTGCACTGGTTTAGTCTTTGGTTTACAAGTTTCATAAAAAGCATCCTGTTCGGCCGCTTTTTGTGGTAAAATAAAAGAAGACTAAATTAGCGCAAACCCTTTATTTATGGGCTTTCAACTAACTTAGTCTTATTTTAACAGAAGCACCAGAACCGCTTGCTCCCATGATTGCGACAAATTCGCCCTTGTCTACATACATAGAAATACCGTCTACTGCCTTTGTAATATTTCCAGAGTTACCCCCATAATATTTTTTTACTTGTTCTAAATTCAAAATGTGTTCCATTAAAATCGCTCCTTCCTTCCTGCCACATTTATTTGTTTTGGAATACAATTAAAGTATAGCAAGGACAGTATTCAATTACACTTACAGTTTTGAAAGTAAACATAGGAAAAAGACGTCTTCTCTACTTCCTTGACATCGTTACAAAAATAATATATATTTTGTATGTTATCAAACATTTTGTACGATTTGTACTAGAGATTATGATGGACAAACGTCAGAAAAAACAAGAAAAGCTATATTCACGGCATTTGGAAGATTATTGAAGCAGTCTCCGGAAGAGCTGGACCGGTACTTCCGTACTGTCATCGAACCTGTTTTATAATTTTTTTCATCGATCAGCATCCTTGTAGAGAAAGGGGTTTCGAATGATAATTCATCTTGGTCTGAAAATAAAATCATTGCGGATGGAACGAAATCTTACTCAAAAACAACTAGCAGACATGGCCGGTGTAGCGGCAAACACAATTTATTCCTATGAATCGGGAAATCGTTATCCGTCCTATGGCGTTCTCATCAGTTTTGCCCGAATCTTTCATGTATCAACCGACTATCTTTTAGGACTGAAGCAGTTAAAATCCATTGACGTCAGCGATTTAAATGAACAGGAAGTACATATTGTACTCCAAGTAATCGATTTATTAAAGACCAGAAAATAAAACTTCAAGCCCACATAAAATGATCTTTTCCCGCGCCAATTTCAAAATGATATTTAACAATAGTTTTTGACTTACGTTCCTCTCCCTGATTTTCACCATAACCCAGAGCAATGACGACACAAAGCTTTTCTCCCTCATCCACAAAAAAGCAGTTTTAATCTTACTATAAGTCAATGCAACCCAGCAGGTGTTAGCCCAAGCTGCTGGGCCTTTAAAACCAATCGTTCTCCATAGTAACCACATTTTTGGGCGGCGCTCTTTTTTTCCAATCATGGCAATATAGTTTGTCACACCCCTGAATTTTCCGATGGATAATTGCAAAAACAAAAATTGTATTCAAATGTAATTTACAGATTTTTCCATATTAAAGCGGAATTCTTCTGAAAAATCATGTATAATATAATTATGGCAAATATTTGTCAATATGTATTGAGGGAGGTATGACATATGGAACTGCAAAAACTGATTTATACCGTTGAGGACGGCGTGGCTGTCGTTACCATGAACTACATGAAAAATCTGAATGCCATTGATGAACAGATGGCAGATGAACTAATGTATGTTGTCGATGCCGCCGAAAATGACCCAAACGTCAAAGTATTTGTTCTTAAAGGTTCAAACAAAGCTTTTTCAGCCGGCGGTGATATCGGCTACTTCTATCAGCTCATCCAGGCTGGCGGCGATGTAAATATGGACGGCCTCATTTCCAAGGTTGGTAATGTGGCGGACGGACTAAAAAAGATGAGCAAGATGGTCATTACTTCGGTCAGCGGAGCCGCGGCCGGAGCCGGTGTCAGTCTCGCTCTTGGCGGTGATTTTATGATATGTGCAGACAATGCCAAATTTATCCTGGCCTTTGTCAATATCGGACTTGTACCGGATACGGGCGCTACCTATTTACTTTCTAAATCCATTGGCGTATCCCGGACAATGGAACTGGCCGCTACCGGACGTCCTCTGGGCGCTGAAGAAGCCAAGGCCCTCGGACTGGCCTATAAGGTTACAACACCAGAAGATCTGGATGATGTGACGATGAAGTTTGCAAGAAAGCTGGCCGCCGGACCACTTATTTCCTACAAAAACATTAAGAAACAGATTTACGATGTCAATTACTCAGATTATAAAAAATGGCTCGATGAAACGGAAGTTCCTACCCAGCGGGAATGTGCCGCTTCCATGGATTTCCAGGAAGGTTGCAAGGCATTTATGGAAAAACGCCAAGCCGTATTTGAAGGTAAATAATAAAAATATCTTATGAAAGGTGGAAACAAAATTGCTGTCTAAAGTAGTAACGATGGAAGAAATTCTTGAAAAATTCCATGACAATCAAACCATCATGTTTGGCGACTGGCACGGTGAATTCGCAGCAGATGATATTATCGACAGACTTCTTGAAAAAGACATCAAGGGCATCGATGCCATCGCTGTTTCTGCTGGTATGCCGGACCAGGGTGTCGGCAAACTTATTAAAGCTAAAATGGTAAAAAGTCTCATTACAACGCATATCGCATATAACCCAATCGCCCGGGACCAGATGTTTGCCGGTGAGCTGGATATCGAATTCAGTCCTCAGGGTACATTTTCCGAACGTATTCGCTGCGGCGGCTTTGGTCTGGGTGGCTGCCTCACCCCTACCGGTGTGGGCACCGATGTGGAAAAAGGCAAACAAAAACTGACGATCAACGGCAAAGAATATCTCCTTGAACTGCCTCTCCGCGCAGATATCGCGCTCATCAAGGCAACCACGGCCGATACCGCCGGCAACCTCTCCTTCCGCATGAACTCCAGAGCGATCTGCACAAATATGGCCTTTGCCGCAGATCTGGTGATCGCTGAAGTTGAGGAACTGGTAGAACTAGGCGAACTCGGCCCTGAAGAAATTCAGGTTCCTGCTCCGGTCGTTGATATGGTTTATGTAAGAACCGGTGAAACTCGGCATATGTGCCCAATGTGGCAGCGTTTAAAAGCAAAAGCAGAAGGAGGTAAAGAGTAATGGCAGAACTGACTGGACGTGCACTTATTGCATCTCGTTGTGCAAAATTCTTTAAAGACGGCGATTTCGTAAATCTTGGAATCGGCGTTCCTCTGATGTGTGTCAACTATCTTCCGGAAGGAGTCGATCTCTGGCTTGAGGCGGAAATCGGTACTGTCGGCAGCGGCCCTTCCCCAAAATGGAGTGACGCGGATATCGATATTATCGATGCGGGCGGCATGCCGGCTTCCGTCATCAAAGGCGGCAGCGTTTACGAGCATCCGCCCGGCTTCGGCCTGATCCGCGGCGGCCATATCGACGTGGCAGTCCTCGGAACACTCCAGGTAGACCAGGAGGGTAATATCGCCAACTGGACGATTCCTGGCAAACTTGTTCCTGGCATGGGCGGCGCCATGGATCTTTGCGCCGGAGTAAAGAAAATCATTGTGGCCACCGACCACTGTGAGAAAAACGGCGATTCTAAAATCCTGAAAAAATGTACCCTCCCTCTGACCGGAAGCAAATGCGTCACCGATATTGTGACGGAACGGTGCTATTTTGAAGTCACCCCGGAAGGGCTTGTGTTAAGAGAACTGGCTCCGGGCTATACCGTGGAAGATATTCTTGCATGCACAGATGCCGACGTTATCGTCCCTGATGAAATCGGCGTTATGCAATAACGTAAAAATCGGGCTGCTGAAAACTTTTCAGCAGCCCTTTCTTGCTTTATAGGAAATTC
>ENA-ORNG01000529-ORNG01000529.1-human-gut-metagenome-genome-assembly--contig:-NODE-529-length-32715-cov-4.743448_pt1 | contig 32715 bp, 34 predicted proteins | sample MGYA00242113_ERZ509018 | MGnify/ENA primary metagenome ERZ509018 (study PRJEB26280, sample SAMEA2338711) | human gut metagenome | biome: human gut; feature: human-associated habitat; material: faeces... | reverse complement strand
TCCAGGCTGACCGCCGCATAGCAGCAGCGCCCGTTTCTCCAGGCCGCACACCCCTCTTGGGGGCACTCCATCATGGTGTAGGTCCATGATGTGATCTGCTGGGTACTGTCGCACTGCCCTTCGTCGCCGTACTCATTCGTGACTTGCAGCACCTGCTTTTCCTGCTTGCGGTTATACGGGCAGATCATAGGCCCCGTCTCCTTTCAGGCATAAGAAAACCACCGCCCCGGAGAGTGATGGTTTAGTCGTTGGATTCAAAGATTTCGTCGTAGAGTTTCTGTAGTTTGATCCCATCCTCTGACAGGTAATTTTGGCTGTCATCTAATTCGTCAATGATCAGATCATCTATTGCCAGCAAGAGCGCTTCGTCCGTTGGCTCGGCAAGCAGTTCATCCAGACGCGGGATCAACGGAGCAAGCTCCAATCGCTGCTTCTCGGTTATTTTTATCACTGCTCCATCTCCTTTCTGCTGTGTCGCGGATTGGCTTGAATGATCGTCCCGGTATCAGGATTCACTGTTACAATGGCTTCCTTTCCGAAATACCGGACGCTCACTCCCTTTTTCCCTCGCCTGGAATCCGTTCTCTCCGGGTTTGTCAGCGCTTCCCTCACGCTGGAGATTTCCACGCCAGACCTTCTCTCCTCGACGGACCCGATTACTCTGCTCACGAAATGATCCGATTTGGCGACAATTTCTGTTCCATCAGAAGTTATGACCCCAACCAACTCCGCATCAATCCGAGACGCCGTATCTTGGTACAGCTTAAAATCGGCAAGCGGGGTCAAGCCCCCATTCCCGATATCTCTGGCATACGCTTTAAACTGCGCATAGTCATCTCCACTGCTGTATTTTATATTCTGGAACGCTTCAAATGTGGCCGGCGCATTTTCCCCAAGCTTCTCCTTCAATCGCTGGTATTGTTCTTTATCCGAAGCTATATTATACACCCTTTTGCGCTCACGTTCAACATATCCTTCGCCATGCTCTGCCACCTGCCGCTGATACCACTCCTCATAGGTCATGTTTTTCGGCATGGGCTTGCCAGAGTTGTACCAGTCCATGGCGTCATTGGGGTCATATTCCACGGTGGTACATCGGTCATTTGGATGCATGGGCGGGTAGTTTACGCCTGCTTGGGCATCTTCCACTCTGAAATGTTTGCCATCCAGTGCTCCGCATACTGCGCAGGTCCTGGCGTCCAGCGTGGCGACATATTCATATTCCTCTATGCCGGCTGCCTCGTAGGCCGCTTTATCCGCCTCTCCGTGGAAGTGGGAAGTTTCGGTGCGGATCAGGCGTTCAGCCGCTTTGTAGGACTGCCCCATCTTGGCCGACAGCTCCTTGGACATGGCCGCGATGCTTTTCCCCTGCATGACGCCCTGGGTGATTGTCTCCCGGAGATGGAACAGCAACGCCTGCTTGTTTTGCCATAGTCGATCCGAAAACATAGCCCCGGACCATGGGTAGGTTAAGACTTTTTCTACCATATCCTCGCTGATTCTCGCAATTTCGTTGACGAATCCCGCCCTGGACTGCAAATCATAGATCTTTTTGTAATACCCCTCTCGGAAGGCTTCCCCAAACTCCGCCTTCATTTGCGCTACGCCCTGCTCAAACAGCTCGTTTAGCTTCATGTCGATCTGGCCTAGCAGCGCCTCCAGCCTGGACAGCTGACTGTTTGTGGACAAGGCGTCAAGCTGTGCTGTCAGCATAGCTTTTATGTGCGGGTCCTGTTCTTGTGCAATTTTAGCCATGTACTCCGCCAGGTCCGCTTTCCACTCCCGGTATTCGCCCTGTGTTAACAGCTTAACGGCTTGCTCATAGGTCAGCCCGTATTTTCCGGCGTATTTGGCGTAAAAGTCATTGATTTGTAGCCGAATCTCCTTGGCCGCAATCTCATATTCCCTGAACATCTTGCCTGTTAGGTCCACACCGCGCAAATACGCTTCGTTTTCCCTTTCCAGGGCTCTCTCTGTCCAGTATTCCTTATTGCCCATCACGCTGGCCACCGGCCTTTCTGGCGGCATTCATAGGGCCGCCCTGCGGCTCCTGCAGCATGCCAGCTGCCCCCAAGGGATCATCAAATAGGCCTTCGCCGAAAGCCTCCATCTCTTCCTGCTTCTCGGCCTTGAGCTGCGCCAGCTCCTCGTCCACATCCTTGACCCAAGGGTGGTTCTGGAGATTGGTCCGCCGGGAGATTAATCCATCGCTGGCCCGCACGTTGCTGATTACATCTGTCTCGTTGACCGGGAGGTCCATGTTGAAAACAATATCAAAGCTATCTCCCGTGAAATCTCCTTTGCCAGTGGCCTGAAAGTAGACGTCCAAGAACAGCTTCAGCCGGCGGAACGTGTCCTGCAGCTCGTCCCCCAGGGATGCGCAGTCAGTATCCAGGTCCATGTACCGGAAGTTGATGGCCGTCCCGCTGGCATTGCCCAGATCTGGATCTTTGGTGTCCACCGCCGCCGCATAGTCGTAGATATCCCGGCGCTCGTTGTCCAGGAAGGCCATGACGGCGTCGATATTCAAGTCCGCCTGGAGCTTGTCCACGCCGCCATCGCCGTCTACCTTGATGGCCATATTCTCCTTCAGTTCCCGGAGAAATTCGGCCAGGTCCGCTCCGCCATAGTTCTTCAGGACATAGATAAACTTGGCTACATCCCGCAGGACATCGGCAGTAACGCTATTTTGCCAATTGATGTCATCAATCAAATCCTTGACAAAATAGCACAGGGGAAGCTCTTCTTCGTTGTATTTCAACCAAACAATTGGGGCTTCATCCCAATTGTACGCCTTGTCCCCAACGGTGAAATGGGGCTCCGTCCAATCGTTGGCCTCGTTGCCGTGATCTTTATCCACTTGGAACTCCCCAGCACCAGACCCGGCGAAGGCGTCCATTTTAAAGTATCGGACGCCACCCGGCCACCAGAATTCGGCGTGGGTGATTGTGTGTTTCCGGGTTCCCACATAGACGGTCTGATCATAGAAACGGATGAATGCATCTAGCTTTGTATGTTCTGAATCCTTCCACAGGGGCACCACTTCGCTTGACGGAATGCGCATGAACGCCAGTTTGCCATTCTCATCAAAGTAGGGCTGAAGCCATGCAATGCCGGATTTCACAGCCCCCTTTCCCAGGGATTTGATCTTCCGCCGGAAGGTCTGATCGAATACATCGTTCAGGGCCTCTCCGTACGCCCCATTCTTTGCGTCTACCGTCCAAGGTTTGGACAGAAGATAATTTGCCTTCTGATCTACCAGGCGCTTTAGGATGGGCCGCTCAATCTTCGTGTTCGACCGGCTGGCCCCGTCCACAGTCTTGCCCCGGACAGAGGACCGGTTCCGGTAGTACCGCTCCGCCTCAAGGATTAGTTTAAACTGCTCCGATGCCTTGAACTCCCGGACCTCCTCGCTGACAATCTGGGCTAAGGTCATTGTGTGTTTTTCGGGGTCCTGCAGGATCATATTGATCCGGTCCATAGCGGATAGTTCCATTGGTGTCACCTCAAAACTTGGATAGATGATCCACGCCGGGGCCGCTCTATGCCATACCGCAGGGCTGCCATAGCATCATCCATAAATTCAACTGGCTCATCAATATACAGGCCTGTCGTGGCATCCTTTTTCCACTTCCACTGCTGGATCTCCTTCAGCGTGTTCACGCAGGATGGATGGATGTGTATCTTCCGGCCCTTCAAGAAGTCGATCTGGGCTTTCACGCTCCCAGGCTCTTTTTTTACTGGCCGAGCTCGGAAGCCGGCCTTCTGCCACATCTTGATCCGGTCCGGCTCGGCAGAATCGCAGAACATTTCCACGCGGGGGGCGATGTGGGCTTTTCGGGCCAGGGTGATGATCTCTTCCGTATCCTTTTCGAAGACATAGATTTCGGACGTAACGTAGATCTCCCCGTCCTTCCAACCGATCCCCAGGATCGCGTCAGCATGATTAAAGCCAAAGTCCTGGCCATAATAGAAGCCGTCAAAGCGGTCTTGGCTTGTGGGGAAATCGTGGACTTCAAAGTTCGTCAGGATCAGCCCGCCTAGCTCCCCCCATTCGCCCAGACCGTAAACCTGGTATCCTTCCGGGTCTTCCAGTTTCCGGCGCTCCATGCGCCGGGCGTAGGCGGGATCAATGAACCGGTTGGTTCGATAGGTGGAATGGTGCGTCAGGACATCGGGGTCGGCCTTGTCGAAGTATCGGGCCTTGATCCAATGCGTTGCGCTGACCGGGTTGAAGGTCATGGTGATCTGGTAGAACAGGTTGGGGTTGTCCAGGTGGCCACGAAGGCGGTCATCCAGAATATCCACATCTTCTGGCAGCAGTTCTGTAGCTTCTTCGCACCAGATCCATGTCAGTTTCCCGTTTTTGAAGGTGATAGACTTGACCTTCTCCCGCTGTCGCTGATCCTTCACCCCTCGGAAGATGATTCGGTTGCCTGTGGCTTTGCACTCCAGAGCCAAGGGATTCAGATTGATTTTCCAGAAGCGCCCGGCGTACGGCCCAAACATGCGGTAAATTGCCGCCTGCAACTCCGCGAAAGTGCTGTCCCGATTGGTTTCTTCGACTTTTCGGACCACCAGGAGGTTCGCGCCGGCGTAAATCGGGTCGGACAGCTTTGCAATATAATCTTGGGCAATATTAACAGATTTTCCGGATCCGGCAGAACCCTTAAGAATGCGGTATCGTCCCCGCCATTCATTCACCTGGCGGAAGACCGGGTTGAACCGGGCCGCAGCCCTAAACTCCATCGTTTTCGCCATAGTCATAGTTGATCACCACCGTCAGCGGGACGTTGTTGTCCGGATCATCCCTGAACATGCCTAAATGTTTGCCGCACAGTTCCAGAGCCTTCAGCTTGTCGGCCATCCTGACCTCTCGTTCCACGCCCATCCCAGCCTCTGTCGGGATCTGCTTGACGCGGATTGCGGCTATGGCGGCACGGTCTTCTTCTGTTGCCGCATTCCGGACGCTTCCATTTTCAGGGTCGATCAGGTCTGTCGGGTTCACGAAGGCGATTCGGCCCAGTTCCCGGAGGACTCGGTCGGCATTGATGCCGGTCCGTCTTGATCGTTCTGCCATAGCCTTGTCGATGCGCGCGCGAACCTCAGGTATTTTCATCAGTTCATGCCCAATGCTATAAGCCGTCTTCGGGGAATACCCCGCCCTGATTGCCGCTTGCGTTGCATTCAGATCAATCAGATATTCATCCACGAATCTTTCTCGCTTTTTGACCAATGCGCTCACCTCCGCTGAAAAAAACGGTAAAAGAAATACCCCGCCGGCAACCCGGCAGGGTTTGGAGCGGTGGCCACCGCCATTGCTCCGATGGTTGTATGATACCACACAAGGATACTGACAATCAATGCCATTTACGGCCATTTACTGCCAACCACTGCCACATTTTCTGGGGCAACCGGCAAATTGTATGTGCTGCAGTGCCTTCCCATGCCATCTGCGGACTGTTCTTGCATCAGCATGAAGCTCATTTCCAATCTGCTCCCAGGTATAATTGTGGACGTAGCGGTATTTTAAGACCATACGCTCATCCGTATCCTCGACTGTCGTAATCACAACCCGGATCTCCTTTTTTAACTCCATAAGAAGTTCGACCTCCTTATTGATGTGCTCCTCCAAATCTATGATTTTTTCCAAGGCCCGTACAAAAGGAGCATCCGTATTTTTAGAGGTCTGCACTCGCTCTGTCAGTTGTGGCGATGATACGCTTGCGGACATTTCTCGCAACGAGGCTACTTCCTCCAGATCACTGCTGATTTTCTGATCCAGGCGATATGCCTGGCGTAAATATTCCTTTGCTGTCATGATCAATATTCCTCCTGCAATTTTCTTAGGAGCAACTCGCCATCAATCGTGGTAAGTGCTGTAAACCAGTCGGAACGAAAGAACCTCTCAAGATCCTCTATCATGAGCTTTGCGTCTTTGTTCTTCAGATGATATTTTAATTTTTTACTTGCCAAGCGATAATCCTTTACTGCCAGCAGAATAATCGCATTTGCAAGGGACTCGTATGGATCGGTCATCGCATCACCTCCAGGTTAGCCCTGACCGCATTGATCAGTGCGTCCTGGGTTTTTTCCTTCTTACGCAGAGCCTTCATAACCTGCTCATCAATCGTGCCCTTTGCGATAATATGATGAATAATGACCGTATCCTTCTGACCCTGGCGATGAAGTCGCGCATTTGTCTGCTGATATAGCTCCAAACTCCACGTAAGGCCAAACCATATAAGTGTGGACCCACCTGTCTGAAGATTAAGACCATGACCAGCAGAAGCCGGATGGATGATTGCCGCAGGAATCTTTCCCGCATTCCAATCTTCGATATCTTTTGAGGTCTTAATCTCCCGGACCTGAAATCTGTCCTTTATGCGCTCTGCATCATGCTGATACCAATAAGCAATCAATACGGATTTCCCGTTTGCACCTTCCATCAGGTCCTCCAGGGCATCAAGCTTCCGGTCATGAATGTGCAGGCTGTTTTTCTCTTCATCATAAACTGCACCATTGGCCATCTGCAGGAGTTTTCCTGATAAAACTGCTGCGTTTACAGCATCGATTTCCTTATCCTTTATCTTTGCGACCATGTCCTCACGAAACTTGTCATAAATCGCCATTTCCTTTTCATCCATCGTAACCGGCACTTCATTTATCACGCATTCCGGCAGCTTCAGGTAGTCGCAAGACTTCATCGAGATCGTAATATCTGAAATTCTCTTATAGATGGCTTCTTCAGCTCCGGGAAGCGGTTTATACGAAAAGACTATTTCACCTTTTCGCTTATCTGGTGTAAAGAAGGTGTTACGATAGTGAGTAATATACCTTCCTAGCCTCTCGCCAAGATCCATGATACGAAACTCAGCCCATAAATCCATAAGACCATTGCTGCTGGGTGTTCCGGTAAGACCGACAATTCTCTTTACGTGGGGCCTTGCCTTTAGAAGGCTCTTGAAACGCTTAGCCTGATAGGACTTGAAACTGGAAAGCTCATCGATCACCACCATATCGAAATCAAAGCGGACATTACTTTTGGTAATCAGCCAATCGACATTTTCTCTGTTTATGATATAAACATCCGCCACCTGCATAAGCGCTGCCTTCCGTTCTGCTTCGGTACCAACCACCACCGAATAGGTAAGCCCCTGCAAGTGATCCCACTTCTTTATTTCCGAAGGCCAAGTATCCCTCGCCACCCGCAGCGGTGCGATTACCAGCACTTTCCGGATAAGGAACTGATCCAGACAAAGGTCAAACAATGCAGTCAAGGTAATAACGCTCTTCCCTAGCCCCATCTCTAAAAATACGGCTGCAATCAGATGGTCCAGAATAAACTGCGTCGCATACTTTTGATAATCATGGGCGATATATCTCATCAATGACACCTCCGATCTGGGATACCTCGTCAATACAGTAAACTTTAAAACCGAGGTTCTCCAGTTGTTTCTTTCTTCTGATTTGCAGTGGCCGCATCATTTTCCCTGGACTCTTCAACTCAACAAACGCCATGCGACCAGAAGGGAGGAGAACAATACGATCCGGCACACCATTCAGTCCTGGACTTACAAACTTTGGTGCAAGACCGCCTGCTTTCTTCACTGCCTCCACTAATTTTCGTTCGATATACTTCTCATTCACGTATCACTCCAATCTGACACAGGAACACAAAATCACAACCACTCCCTTATATTCCTTACGCGCGCGTGCGCACAGGTTTTCTTTCCCTTACCATTATAAAAAGCATTTCGAATATAAGGGAAATAGTTGTGTTGTGTGTGTCACGCCTACATGGTTTTCTGATAAACTCGCTGCCTGCCATAGATGGGCTGACGCCGGATCGCACTGGTGCGTTCCCAACCTGGGATCTGTGACATCATCGCAGCAATACCATAGCTGTCGGACGGCTTGAGCTCCTGGAGGCTTTTACCGAAACACTCACACCAGATCTCCGCATTGCTGACTTCCGTGCGGAGATGATTGCCGGTATGCTCAGGCGTGCCAAACTCGGTGCCAGTCAAAAAATTTCTTCTGGCGAAGAGATCCATTTCATTCCAGTCATCTGGAAGCTCTCGGCTTAAGTATTCCTCGATCATGCCAACACGCTCGTCTGCTTCCATAGCGCCGCGCTGCGCCTTCTCAGCTTCCGCCAACACATCCCCTTCGAGATACAGCTTCTCTCCAGATTTCCAGATCTCCTTGGCCTCGGCCCAGAACTGCTGCCTAAAATGCTCGTCGAAGTTCCACGTCTTTTTCTGCTTCTTCTGGTGGACCTTAATGATCCAAAAACGGCGGTTACCGGTAATGTCACGCAGATATCCACGTTCCCCGTTGACCGTGGCAATGATGATACACTGACGCGGATGGCTTTCGACCACCTTCCCGTAGGAAGGACGATATTTGTCATCGGAGGTGGAAAGAAACGCCTTCACTTTTTCGATGTCTGCCTTTTTCATGCCGGCAAGCTCTCCAATCTCAACAATCCAAAATCCCTGCAACTTCTCAGCTCCGGACTTATCATCCATATCGGTAAGGGAAAGCGTCTCCGAATAGTAATCCGGTGTAACCAGGTCCTTTACGATTGTGCTTTTACCGATACCCTGGTCGCCGTCCAGTACCGGGACGCAGTCAAATTTGGTACCGGGAACATAGATTCTCGCTACCGCCGCAGCAAAGGTCTTTCTGGTAACGGTGCGAACATACTCCGTATCATCCGCCTGCAGATATTTAATGAAGATATCCTCCACGCGCTCAATACCATCCCACTGCGGTAAGCTGTTAAGGTAATCACGAATCGGATGGAAATGTCTGTCGTCAGCAATCTTCGTGAACGCGACGTCATGGTTCCTGCTTGAAAAAGGGAGGTAACGGATATCAATCAATGACTTAAGCTGTGCCGTATCCGCATCACGCCAGAACTGGTTTCCCTCCGGACGATCCCAAGGCAGTGGGCCGGTTACCTGGATGCGGTTAGCCATCTCGTTATAAGCAAAGCCCGCAAAATCCGGATCATTGGCCAGGATCAAATTTAAGTTATACACGCTGTTTTCCAAAAGGCCGGTCCTCGGCTGATACTTGAGTCTCTTCTTCCAATCGTCGTCGCTGGATGCGAAGTCCGTTTCTGCTTCGAGCAGGCGTTCATTGGCGGCCTGCAGCTTTACATCATCCTGCTGCATCGCAAACTCGCACATTTCCTTAAAAGAAGCCTTCTCATCCAGATCACCAAACTTATGAATACGCACGATATCGAAAGCATTACAGAGTTTCAGGTATGCCGGGTCCTTCGCATGATGGGAGTAAACAAACTTATCATCCTTGATCTCCACGCCGGCCATACTGCTGGCTGCAATCAGGTGATAGCGGTTCGCGTTGTCAGTCGACTCATATACATCCGATAGAAACGAATCCAGTGCACGGGTAATCGGAAAAAACTCTCTGTTAAAAAGCCCAACAGTACCTTCCTTCGTGAGCGGGTCCTGGACTTTCTGCTGCGTAATCTGGTTAGCCTTGCTCTCGCGCGACGACGTGGGGAGCCTTGTCGGATCTGTCCACTCTGGATGCGCCGAAAGAATATCATCTGGATTTAGCCACTCCTTTTCCACTTCCTTAAACACAAATACACCGTTCTGTGGAGAGGACGGCCAATACATAAGCTGATTCGGTTGATAAGAACACTCGTCGAAAAAATCAATTCCGAGCCTCTGCGCGAGATAACGGGACACCGCGACAAACTCCTCTGCCGTGATATCCCTTGTAAGCGGAAAGATAAGTCTTACTCTCGGGTTCCCCGGAGTGTGGCTATGCGTCGTATAAAGAAAAGATGTATACGGCACGTTCGCCTCGTAGTTATCCAAGAAAGCCGTATCGATACGGTCTCCGTCCAACGCTATCATGGAGCGGGACTCGACCGTATCAACCTTCCTGCGGCCGCCGGCCAGGACGCCGCCGACAAAACCACCGTGGTCTTTCGCAGCGTCCTTTGCAGATTTACTCATCTTGGCATATTCCTCAGCCGACTCTGTGGTGCGGATCGTCACCTTCAGGCGCTCCTTCAGATCCGTGTATTTTATTGTCTTATTAACCCATTTCTTTGCCTGACGGTTATTTCCGTAGTCGATTGCTAAATCCCGCATCATAGATACCTCCTGACTCTGGGAGTTTCACCATGTTCAAATCTGGCCTGCCTTGCCAAACGATAAGCATGTTCCGTTTTATTCGAGTTCATGCTCCAAAGGTAACTGGAGTCGTCGCCGAACAGATTGAACCTTCCATGCTTATCAACACCCGGATAGGCTCCGAAGTAGTCCCCGTCAACAGTCTCAAAGTTGTAAAGATTCGGCCAGCCGCGATGATCGTGATAGGCTTCGGTCTGCAGATAATCCAAAATCTCGTGCATATCTTCGCCATCAGGAATCCTCCCAACTACAAGAACCGCCTTCTGCGAAACACCCCAGTCATTACGTTCTGGATACCCAGCCGCATAAAAGCGGTTGATCTTCTCCGCATCGGCGTCGTTCATCTGCCCCTTCACTTCCACGTAGATGTCACAGTTCTTCTTGAAATAACCGTGGTTGACGGTCACACCGTGAAGCAGGAAGTCCGGTAAATAATAAAGTCCATCGCCCAGAACATATCCTTCCGGTTCATATTCCCAATCTACACCGCAGGCATCAAAGAATACTGCCCATCTTGCCTCCAGCCTGGAACGGAAGAGGTAACCTTTGTATTCTGTCTGAATTGCCTTTATCTCACTCATAATGACTCCACCTCCCTGTATTCGCTGTTAAAGTGCCTAATTTTCTGTTTGCGCTTTTTAGCCACATCGAGTTCGGCCTGCATCCCTGTGGAGATGATGTCGCCAAAAACCCACATTTCCGAACATTTTCCAAGTAAAACAATATCCATAAAGAGTGCCAGTTCTCGTTCTTCCGGATTTTCATCGTCCATAAACTGTGGAAACATCAGCTGTGGTGCCAGTGGGATCTGCCCCTGCTCAAGCGCAAATCGACAGAACTGCTTCGTGCGCTCGGTGTTGTCTTCAACATCGCCGGAAAACGGGCTGCAGATATAGACAAGCGGTCTGTAGTTCCTTTTCTGTTTTATTCCTATTTCTTTCGTCATCTTTCATGCCTCCTGTAGAAATTTGAGGTTACCCCTCTAAAAGGTAGCCCTGGTGAAGACTCGAATCTGACGTCTTGTTCACAACATTTTTCAAAAGATTCACCGGGATCATTTGCAACCCATTCTCATAGCACCGCTTAGAAATCTCTGTCGCGATATGCTTCAGCAAGCACCTTCGCTGCCCTTGTCAATTTCTTGGACAGATTATTCTCCAGCTTTTCTATATCCCTCTGCGACGCATCCAGCCCAGCCAGCTTGGTTGCATACTCACGGATGCTTGTCCCACCGTACTTTGTCGCGATAAAAGCCTCCGCTATGTCCGGCTTCTTACAAAGTACTCTACGGATCCATGCACAAATAGCCTCGTCTTCTTCGCTCATTTCACGACGGATCTCATCCCTCCTGAAGATGCGATCATCCGCAACTTCCGACATAAGCGGCTCGGAAGTGTCGACTTCATCTTCATCCTCGCCCGGCAGCGCCTTAGAATTACCCTGATGCCTCCAGTACTTATGCCAGTTATTGTAATCTGGCCTGTTATACTGTTCATCGCAGGCTTCCTGTAGACGGGACTGCTTCTCCTCTTCCGGCAGCTCATCAAGATCGATGTTGACGCTGCGTCCCATTTTCCTTGCATCCTCGTCCATAAGCTCAAATGTCACGGTCTCTGTCTCATACCTGATAACAACTTTCATTTTGTTTTCCTTTCCGTCCGGAGCAGACGTTGGGAAAACAAAAAGGAACCCACGAGAGAGATGATCCGCTGGCTCCATAAACCGAGAATGGGCACGACAAGTAAACGTTGGAGCATCATCTCTTCACACCCGGCACAAATGCCGGTGCTAAGATTTCTTATGCTTCCCAACGTCCTAATGGCCATCTCGGACTATGAGATATATTTATTTGAGTATCCTGGGATACCCAATCATTACATCAGCTAAAAATCTGATATAATGATTCGAAACCCCAGTTTTTCCGTGACAAGCAATGTCAGCAAAAATATTTAAGTTTCCATGTCAAATTCCACGGATACACTCTCCGTTGAAGACACCTGCATCTTTCTTGCTACCCTGATTTCAAAATAATAATGTTGCTCATTTTGAACATCCCATTGAAGATAAAGTCTATCCCCCCGCCAATCCATTCAAGGAATACGAAGTAACTGAAAGCAAAATCATCAAACAAATACGGTGTGTTCTATTTTCCCAACTACATTTCTCCCTCGGAATACCCTGACGAGTACCGCCTCGACAATATCAGGAGTGATGTGCTCACAAACGGCAACAGCGTTCCAGAAAATATGATAATCAACAACTTCCTGCACAAATTCATAGATACATTTGGAAAATACGACAGTGGCGTATACGTGGAAGACGACTATAAGATCCTGGTAGAATCCTATTACCGCATCCTCAGGAAGTAAGCGCACGGTCCGGATGTTTGTTTCACGACATGCAAAAAGCCAGAGTAGAATTATCTGTTTAGGGATTTGTTATCCCTAGATAATCTACTCTGGCTTATTTGGTGACTGGCATTATGCCGTCCCATTGCACTCAGTCAGTAAATCAATAGTTTGCTACTTGTTTAATTTTTTCCCCGGTAGTTGCTGTCATTTCATCCCAATTCAAAACTATGAATTGCCTGCAGACACTGCATACAACAGAGTTTTTTCCACTGGAATGATCTATGTCTACAAACTTGCCTTTTTGGCATACAGGGCATTTTATAATCTTCTGCTTCGCCACCTCTAAAAACCTACCTCCTGTCATATAATTTCCGGCATCTGAACTTCGATACCCTCTAAGGACGTGCCGTCTTCGTTTTTTACATCAGCTTTCGCTTTTCTAAGTATATCCCTGACTTCCTCGACTTCCCTGTCTGAGAACTTATCCCCCACAAGCATATAGGCTATGATTTTTCCGGCATCTTTCAATGCCTGTGACCCTGTAATCATACGCTTATTCATGCTATTAGTAACAAGCACATTTGACCATACAGGATTCTCCTGTGACCAATTTATCTTATTAACTTTGTCAACCAGATCCGTATACTTATAACCGTACTCTTGCGCTATCGAAACCGCCATTGCCAACGCAGTGTGGGTTACCGGCTTAAGCAAGAGGTGATCTTTCCGCAAGTTTGCGAGAGAAATATTTTTTTCTACATATTCCCGGTATGTCTTAAATATTTCTATCCTCGACATTGATATATTCCAGAAATCCCGCATAATAACGCGTCCCTTTTCCAACATTGCATCGTTCCGTTTTGTCTTTGGCGTTATGCCTTCCTTCGCAAGCAGGATCTCGGACATCGTATATATTGCACTTAACGTTGTGAGATTCTTACTTCTCAGCGGTATCGTATTCGATGTCCAGTTCACAACCTCCTGCTCGCCTATTGGATGCAACGGTGCATCTTCGCCGCTGAACATCCTCCTGGCAATTATAGCTACCATATCATCCTCGGATGTGATGATGTTATCTCCCTTCGAGGTCTGTTTTGCATACCTGTTAACTTTATTGAAAATCTTTCTGACCTTCGTGTTATCATCACCATGCTTTATAAACATGACTGTAATATCAGCCTTTCCGATATCAGGATGAGCATTTGCCAGAATTTCCTTAGTGGCTTCTGACAGGTTTACACTTCCAGGAATACCGTTTTTGCCTCTGATAGCCATTGACAACGCCGCCAATCGATGCTGCCCGTCCAGGGCTATCAGCCTCTTATCATCCGGCAATGTTAGAAACCCAGCTGTCCGCATCGAATCTTTATATGTATCATACTTACAGTCGACCACCTCCGTAATCGGTTGAAATGACACATTCTCCCAGCCGGAATAGATATCAATAATCAACGCCCCGAAAAACCAGGACGGGTCAGACGCCAGATACGGAACAATCTCCTGTGCTATACGCTCACCCTTCAGTTCTCTCTGCATTCTCTCGTCAACTGTCATATCCGGCCAGCTTTCCATTTCAGATGCATAACCTACCGTTTGAATGAGGGTATTAGCCTTGATCGTGGCAACGTAGTATTCATTGTCGCCCATCTGTCCCTTCATTGCTAAAAATGTAACGCTCATAGGCATCCTCCTTATTCTGTTTTGCTGCACAATCTAACGATTGTGAACCTATAATACACTAGTTTTTATAAACTGTCAATATGTTTTACAAAACATTTTTTCGTGCAAAAAAAACTCATCGTTTGTGCGAACACACCCGATGAGTTTACTGCCAATCTTCACGTTATTTTAGAATAAAATTAATCCATCTTATATCTTCCCTTGCCAGCCGATCCTGAGAGTACCACTGATCAACTAGCTTCAACTCGGGATGCCTTTTTAGAATTACACCCATAGTTGATTCATCAAACATGCAAAAAAATCTTCCCTTCTCATCATAATCTGTCTGCAGACCCACCTTCATAGATGCGAAAATAACCCCCTCTTTTTTCAAAAAACGCTTGGCTTTTACAAAAAAAAGTTCGATTTCCTTCAGTGGAACATGTACAAGTGAGGCATTTGCCCAAATTCCATCATAAAACTCTCTAGGATTCCAATCCTGAATCGTAATATTCTCGACTTTGATTCCATGCTCATTCGATATCCGGCATAGCTCAAATGATGCATCTATTCCTTCAGCCTCATATCCCTTGCTCAAGAAATATGTAATGTCTCTTCCACTTCCGCTGCCAATATCTATTATTTTCCCGCCGGGAGTTACATACCTCAGGAATCTGTCGCAAAGCAGCGACATATCGGCATGAACTGTAAGTTCATAGTAAGATTGAGCATTTTCATTGTAGTACTCGATTGTCCTGTTCATACTGTAACTCCTGATTTTACAGAGCGGGGACTCCATATTCTGTCGTAACCGTTCACCTTTGCTATGCTATAGACATATCTTAGCATTCGCTGCTGGTAGTGAGCCATATCATGATTTTGAATGTGTATCTGTATTTCACTATTCCGATGTATAAGTATTTCAAGATACCCTGCGTCAGGCAGCCTATCATTTTTTGATCTATTGCATGTTGGACAAGCCAGAACCAGATTCCACAAATTGTCATCTTTTATAAAAGACCAAGGAACAAAATGATCAACATCTATCTTATTGGGATCTAGCAACCTACCACAGTAGAAGCACCGCTTGTTTTCAAACTCCTCAAAGAGAATCTGCCGGTAATACGACAGGTTATTTCTCTTTGAACTCTCATCAATTTTGGTGAGAATATGATCAGATGATTTATCCTCGTTTACTTTCTCCAGGAATCGAGCCCATTCATAGTAATTCAGTTTTTCTATTATAACTTTGTGCTTGCAGATGAACTCGTACATTCGCGGATTAATCTGTATCCATTCACTCTTTTTAGAAAATGAATAAAACAGGTGCTTAGAATCCTCGAACAAAGCTCCGACAACATAGGTTTTGCATTTCATTTTCACCTGATGGGATATATCGATCATCATCTGGCTCGAAAGACTCTCATACGGAATAATTTCAATTATCCCATATTTGTCTTTTGCGGCAAGCAAAATCTGTTCGATAAAAGATTTCCTATTATCATTAGTGCAAGCCTTCTGCCGCAAACCATACTTGAGTATAAGATTCCAATATATCTCCGCGAATTTAGAAAAAAGCTGGTCAAAGGACAATTTTAAGTTTTCATCAACATTGTATAGATTATCGATAATTGCTTTCAGAAATCCAAATTTATAGCTTGAGTCATTCCGCGACCTTGAAGAAAAAACGCAGCTGAATGCAGACCAAAGTTCATCTTCAGAAACTTCTCTTTCTTCGTATGTTCCTTCCTTTAAATCAAACCCGGCCATCAGATCCCTCGTTTCTTCTTCAAAAGTTTTATCAAAGACTCCGGATCCGCCAACAGTGCTTTCGTCTCCTCGTCCAAGTCGCTTGTTTCTTCAAGGTCATCCCTATCCTGCTGCATAAGCAAATTCTCATTACGCTGTTCCGCCTCAACAGCGAGCTTTTCCATTTCCTCTGCCTCAAAGAGCATCTCCATAGTGTTAACCTGAGATGGCTCTATCTTGAACAAATACTCATCGGCCTCTGCCACTTTGTCGGCGTATGTTTCCTGATAGAGTTCATCAAGACCCCAGAAGCTTTTTTCTATTTCTCCGGAGAAGTTCACACCTATAGCTAATTCTATTTCCTGCAGCCTTTCTATATACGCATATAAAGATCGCTGGGCGTTTCTTCTGTTTGAAATAAAATCTGGCGTATCCGCTTTAAATTTAATGCTATCTCGGATATATGTATAATACTCTATAAAGCCTGAGTAATCCGGCGAATACATTAAACTGTCGCAAATTTCTTGCATCTGAGCTTCAGTCTTAATGATATCAGAAATATAATAATTACTGGCTGTAATCGCATCATATGCCAGGCACGTAAAAATGATTCCATCTTCTGAAGCCACAAAACAAATGTTAAAACCGTCACTAGCCTTATTAATTATCTTTGTAAATGCGATGCAAAAACGGAGAGTCTCCCAATGCGGATTTTTTACCGCGATAACTCTGCAGGGAATAACTCCGCGCTTTGCATCTTTATGAAATTCTGCAAAAACAATTATATCTCCCACTTCGGATATGAAATCTATTTCCGACCTGGTATATATCTCATTTTTATTTCCTTTTAGGAATACGTATTTTTCAAAGCTTCCGACATACTGAGTCGATTTGTCGATCAGCAACCCGGTCGGCAGGAGCAATTCAGCTACCGTATCGACGGAATAGTATTCAAATGCTGATTGCGCAAATTCGTCGCATGCGTCCGCCTCCTTGCCCCAATATATATCCATACCTCAATCACTTATTCAAAATTGAATCAATACTCGCCTTTAACGCTTCTCCGTCCTGCTCCTCGTCAAATTTTTTGACATAATCAAAAATCCTTCTCAGATAGGAATCATCATCTGTACAACGATCAACAAACTGCTCATGCAGAACATCTACTCCACCCAGGAAATATTCATTAAAGATCTTCATATTCTCAGCAATTTGAACTTTATCATCTTCCGACGTCTCCGACAGCCTGAATGCACGGTAGATTCTTTTATCCACGTCCGGCTCCGAATCTTCATCAATCAGCATGATTGTCTGATAGACAAAGCGAAGTTCCTTTTTCCTTTTGGATATCTGCTCATACAAGATACCGACATCTCCGTCATTGGCAGAACCCATAGGAATTCTCCTTCTATACTGATACCCAATCAACGGACACACTGTATAAGCATCAACATAAGAAGTGAAAATCTTAAAATTATTGTGCTGCGCTTTGTCCGGAACATTACCTCGCAGCTCGCACAGGTCTTTCAGATAATTGGCCTGTAATCCATAAAAATCCTGATTTCCATCAAACATGAGAAGCCTCCTTCCTGATATGCGTGGAAGTATCAATCTCCTTGCCCTCGCTGTCTCTATCCTTCAGAATGGTGTAACTGATGCCAACATACTGCTCAAGATTTTTTGAAGCGTACTCCCAGTCTTTCTGCATGACAGCCATAATCACCTGATTTGCTGTTTTCGGAAGGATCTTGCATATATTGTCAATATGGATCTCATCCACGTTTGAAAACGGAGCATCCATCACGAGCGGATAAACCTGTCCCAGCTTCATATCGTTGTCATCAAGAATTTTGTCCTTAGCCATTGAAACGAGAGCTGCTATGAAAGCAAAGCTCTTAACGGCCTTCAGTCCATCAGACTCCTCCGTAGTCACATCGCTGTATTTTACCCGGTATTTATCATCAATAACAATTGATCTTTCACCGTGATACATACGTGCGAAATTGTCATTCACTCTGTTCTGCAGCTGTTCCCGGACAATCACTTCCTTGCTCTGATACGTCTTAATCAGCCAAGCGAGTACGTTCTCCGCATACGCAATGTATTTTGCCACCCTGGAATTCTTGCTGCTGCTCTTTGCATATTTTTCAATTGATCGTTCACAATCTTTGATGTGCCCATCACAATCACCGATTTCAGCGTTTATCTGATTATAATCATCCAGCGCTTCCTTATATTTAGTTGCCGCCTCTCGGCGCTTATCTTCTATGGCCTTTGCATCTGTATCATCAATTATCTGTTCAGACGCGGCTTTTAGATCATCCTGAAGCTGTCCGATTCTGCGTAAGGTTTCTCTGTAGTCCTTATATTTTTCAAAAACTGTATCGCAGTATAACTCACTGCCAGAAAGATACCCTTCAGCTTTACTCTTATAGTTGCCTACGACAGTACCAATCTGTTCTGGAGGAAGTTTCTTTCTCTCTGCCATGACAAGCCTGTAAGCAGCCGTATCGGGAGCAAGGCTGGTTCCGCAAATGCAAATCCCTCTATGAATCAGGAAGTCAATAGATTCCTGTTCCATAGCCGGAACACTCTCAGTATCATCCTTAACAGCTTCAAGAATATCTAATGCGTTTTTTATAGCAGGCATTCCAAAGAAAGCATATGGTTTCGTATTGAATGCAGCAACCATTGCTTTCTTACAAGCTTCCAGGCGTTCTCGTTCTCTTTTTAGCGTGCTTTCTATGCGGTCGCGTTCCCTTTTCGCCTTTTTTACCTGCTCTACATTACTTTTGGAAAGTTCTACACTATACTCTTTCTCTTTTCCATTCCAGTAATCCCGTTCTCTTTCCGCATTTTGGAGATCGTCCTGCAGCATAGCCTTCTTCTTCCGGTAAGTCTCGAGACTATCCCTGGCCTTCTGCGCGGCCGCATTGCCGGAAGTATCGATCATTCCGTTGAAATTCCTTGCCACCACCTGAAGATGATCCCTTGAATGTTCCAGAACATCCAGCCTCATCAATCCTCGGACAGCTTTAGACAAATCTGTTCTGTTTGCAATTCCAGAAATTCGCTCACCGCCAAAGAAGAAATAGTCCGATAAGTCCATCGGAAGTACCCGGTCAATAGACTCAGCTATGTTATTTCTCCCAACATTCGTCTTCGTTTGGCCATCAGAAAGCAAATACTCAAGCGTAAGATCTTCATCCGGTTTTTTGTTTAACGTAACTTCGACGCCATTTTCCCCTGTCCGTCTATCGCTGCAGACATACGTAAAAGAACGCTTTAAAATGTACTGCATGCCATCGTGGATGAAAGTAATCGCAACATAGGTCGTCTGTGTATCGCCAACATGCATGTTAGAGCGCACATCGCTATTGAGAAGAACCGGATCCTCGAATCCATTTTTCCCATAAAGACACCACTCAAACGCTCTGATGATTGTCGTTTTTCCTGAGGTGTTTACGCCAATCAAAACCGTAACGTTTTTTTCTTTATCGGAAGAGAATTCTATATTCTGTTTCCCGACATATTGACGGAAGTTATACATCTCGATTTCTTTTATGATCATCTCTTCTCTACCTCCGTCATAATCATCCTCTGGATCTTGTTAATCATTGCCGGATTAGATTCCTTTTTGACAATATTGTCAGACTCCATCTCCAACAACCTCAGCTTGATGGTATCAATCTTTTTTTCATCCAGCTTATCATTCGAATTCGTCTCCATCGATGGCCTCCTCTGTTTCTTTTTCCGTTATTCCGAACGCTGACTCTATATCATTAATCAGCTCATCGGAATCCCGTGCATTTTTAGCTATTTTGCCAAACTCTTTAATTCTTTGCAGTTCCCTTTTGGCCAGGGCTTTCTCGCAATTAAAATCAGGGTTATATGGGTTTATATCTTCCATTGGCTCTGTTAACGTTATGAAATCATAAATCACTGCATACGGCTTGTCTTTTGCCAGTCTAAGCACACGACCTCGCCTTTGGATGTATTCCTTCGGATTGGTGGTGCTCGCAAGTATAAACGCCGTCTTTATGCTCGGAATATTTACGCCCTCATCCAGACACTTAATTGCAATTATCGCCTGGTATGGAGAAGCTGTAGCAAAGCACCGCTTTATTACTTCTCTTTCTTCCGCAGACTCATTTGATGTAAAGTGAGTCACCTTCATTCCCAGATCATTTCCAAGCATTTTGGATACCGTAACAATCTGTCTCTCACCTTCTTCATCCCGTTCGGAACTATCGTTTGAAAAATCCTGCGTTCGCGTCGCTCCGCAATAAACTAAAATGTGCGTGTCATCCTTATATTTCTCCATTAATTCACGGAGTTTAGAAAGCTTGCCTCTGGCTCCTGCGACAACTCTCGCCCGCTGAAGCAAAAGGCGTTTCCCTTTTTCCGTAATTATCAGCTTGCCATGCTTGTCCTTATGGCATTCCTTTGAAGCCAAGTATGATAGTTCCTTATACCTTTCGTACTCGTCATCGTCCAGATAAATAAGAACTGGATAATAATAGTAGGGTGTCAACTTCTTCTCATCGATAGCTCTCTTTAAATCATATTCAATACACTTGTCTCCAAAATACGCCTTCAGGGCATCCGTACCCTCTTCATCGCCATGCCTGTCTAAGGTGGCGGACAATGCCAGCCTATACTGGATGTTTGGGTACAACCTTGCACGCAGATTTGGTGAGCCAAAATTGTGTGCCTCATCTACAAGGAGAAGAGTATCTTTCCCTAACTGCTTCATCTGCTCAGTAACAAACTTCGAAGAATACGTGGCATTTGTTGTGACAAAGCAAAATGTATTTATAACTCCGAGCGAAAAATCCAGAACATCGTCCTCCAGCCGCTTTTTCCAATTTTTCTGCTTTGACGCTGAATACCCTATAGTCGGTGTCATGTTAAAAAGTTCTATATCTTCAACCCACTGCTCAACAAGATGCTGGTACGGGCAAACTATTATAATCGCGAGTCTCTTTTTATCCTCATACAGCCGGGCTACCGCTCCAAGCCCAGTATATGTCTTGCCAGTACCGGTGGCCATATCAAAAATCCCTCGGTAATCGTTTTCAGCCCATTTGCTGATTGCATCTTTCTGATAATCCATGGGGAACATGTGGAATTCCCTTATCAGGCGCTTCTATATGGGTATCGTATTCTTCCTCCGGCAACTCTTCCCTTGTAAAGAAAGCATCTAATTCCGGTTTCCTCATAACCTTGAATTTTTCCCTGAGTACATTCGGAAAATCCAATACTTCCAGATCGTCATCCTCCTTATTCCAAAGCTGCTCAAAGTCCTTCTGTATTTCATCTACATACGCTTTCGATTCTTCCCACGACTTAAACACGACAATGGACTCCGAATTGACATGGAAAGCATTTATCGTTTCATTAAGCGATCCGGTAAAAACAATCTTATTTCCATTCTCATCGGTCACAATTCCCTCTTTCTCGTGGAACATTCCCATGGATTTGCTCGGCGGCGTAAAGGCCACTTTTATATCAAGGAAACCTTCTTCTATCAAATATGCGAGGAAGTTAAGCCTCTCTTCTTCAAAGTAATTTTCTGGCTCCTTGAAATCTCTCATAAGAGCTCTTCCAATTATTTCCTTATGTTCATACCCCTTATTTATTGCTTCGATATCTTCTTCTGACAACCTCGGTGAGACAATGAACTGGATTTTACCCTTGTTTCTTGTCAGCCCCCTCAATCCCTTTGTAAGGTCGATCAATGCTCCGGAAGTAAAAAAGCCAACAGCCCTCTGATAAAGAACCGCTTCCTTAAGTACCGGCGTATAGAATTCCCTTACAAGATTGTGCTTGTATGTCTTGTAATATCTAAGCAAAGGAATGTCCCTAAACGACATTTCATGCCTCCTCTATTACTTTGAACTCTATCTCTTTCAGTATTTCAAGCGCTTTGTCCTCTGAAGTCCTGATACAAACTCCACAGTATGCTTTATCCTGAACAGGTGTCGGAACCACTTCACAAGAAACTCCTGCATTTGTTAAAAGTTCTTCCGCCTTAAATACATTGCTTGTGTTGTAAAAAACTATATGCATTATCCACACAACTCCTTTATTGCGGCAACAAAGAGCTGCACCTCTTCTTCTGAATTTTGGTAATTCAGACTGACTCGAACCGCTCCCGTTTGTACAGTATGTATTGCTTCATGTGCTAAAATCGCACAGTGAATTCCACCCCGGACACATATGCCCTTCTTGTCAAGGAATGCAACAACCCGGTCTGATGAAATTCCTTTTATGTTGAAGCAGAAAGTCGAAACTCTCCTTGCCTCCCGATCATAAACAGTAACTTCATCCAACTTATCTAATTCCGCAAGGAACATGCCGAGAAGTTCATTTTCCCGTTGCTCTATCGCAACTCGTTCCCTCTCGATAAACTCTAGACTTATTTTAAGACTATATATCGCCGGCATATTCAGGGTTCCGGCTTCGTACCCCTCTGGGAAAATATCCGGATTAACATATTCTTCGCCATGTATCCCGGTCCCTCCCTGGATCAGCGGTCTTGGAAGCTCGCTTGTCTCGCAACAGAGCCCACCAACTCCCTGAATGGCAAGCAAATCCTTGTGTCCAGTAAACGCAAGGTAGTCTACTCCCTGCCCTCCCATGGAAATCTTTATTTTCCCGCCTCCTTGCGAGGCATCTAAAAAGGTGCTTACACCCTTATCCTTAAAATATTTAAAAACTTCCTCTCTAAATACAATCCTGCCTGTGAGATTACTTGCCAGAGTAAAAGCTATAAGTTTGGTCTTATCTGTAGCATACTTTAGATAAAGCTCCTCTGGTGATAGACTCAAATCATCGGGCTGCACTACAGAATAGTCAATCCAACCGGCTCTCTTAAGTGTTTCCAACGGTCTAAGCACAGCGTTATGTTCGAAGCAGGAAATAACTACATGATCGCCTTCTCGAAGCAATCCATTAAGAAGCAAATTAATCGCCTCAGTAGAATTCTTTGTAAAGACAACGCGATCCGGCTCGGTAAGTCCAAAGAATCTTCCTACGCTGCACCTTGAATGATAAAGTCTGCGTGAAGCTTCTATGCCGAGCTGGTAACTTCCCCTTCCAGGACTGACGCCGATATCTCTCATATACTCAAGAGCGGCGTCATATACTTCCTGCGGCTTGATTCTGGTTGTTGCAGCATTATCAAAGTAAATCATCAAGACCCCTTCTTTGCAGATAACACATCGCACATAATACAGCCATTATAAAATTTGGCGATACAGTGTTTGCAGTGTGTACATTTCGTTTCATCAATATGGTACCGGCCATGAATCGTATCAATTGCTCCATTAGAGCAAGTCGAATCACAAGCTGTGCACCGGATACAAAACTGATATTTCCTCATCTGGCATTTTATTCTGTTCACCAGATTGGTTGCATCTATTCTGTCCTCCGGCAGAACCTTTACAACATTTGTTCCAAACTTAATAATCAGCTCACATACTTTTCTATACTCGTTTAACTTGTCGTAGTCATATACAGATATGTACGTCGAGTCCTGTTTTTCAACAATTTTTAAATCTCCAAGCGGCTTGAAAAGCTCAATAACATCTTTCGAGATTTTTTTCTCAATGATGATGTTTCGTGCTTTATCCGAAAGATTACAAGGCGTATCAGTAATGGATACATTCTTTACTTCTAACCCACTCGCACCTCTCCGAATTCGCCAACGTCCTTCCTCGTAATAATCGTCAGGATCCTCTTTGCCTGTCTTCCGGGCAAAGTCATACACCATATCCTTCCATCTCTGCATGTGCTCCGGATGGTATATCTCCGTCAGCATCATCGACCAGTCAGAATTATTCGGGCAACACCAGCACCCAACTCTTTTATAGCCATACTGGTAGCAGGGATTTATGGTCATTTTCTTATACAGTATATAAAGCCATACGTCATAATCCTTCCATGTGATTATCGGCATGGCATTGACCTGAGAAGATATCTTCGATTCCTCCTGCGTTCTTTCATACCTCGACCTTGCCACTGATTCACTATGGCGAATCCCTAGGAATGTAAGGCTTTTCCCAGGAAGATTATCAAATTCCTTGTTCAAGTTGCTAGTCTTAAAAATGGTGCAGCACCATCTCTCATGTTGACTTGGCGGCCCAAAAACATTACACAGCTTAAAGAAATCATTCTCCGTTTCAGTAGGCAGCAGTGCAACCCTCGGATTCTCCTTCCTAAATCCGTTATTTACATATTCATAAGTCTCCGGAAACTCTAATGTAGTGTCCCCGAAGAAATGAATTATAGACTCTGTCTGCAATGTATCCATAACAATCCGGCTGACCACCGAAGAATCTTTCCCGCCCGAAAAAGAAATCGTCGGGATATACTCCGGCATTGGGTACTTTTTCACTGTTTCATGGATATACTGTTCGGCCTCAAACACGATGTTTTTGATATATGTTTCGTTCGCTTGAACGATCTTCTGATAGTCTTCGTAATCTTCAATTTCGATGTTTTGCCGAAATTCCTCAGCGCACGAAAGATGCTCCTTATTTTTGTACCAATCTTTGTATGAAATCCTATTTATTTTTCCATCATAATAATAATTGCTTCCACCCAGATACCATAGATCTTTGCCCATAAGGTCTTCTCCGGCAATCCTGCTGAGAAGTTTCCTCTCCTGTTTAAAGACCGGATTGCAAATGGTGCTCTCTGAAATCTTCACCACCTTGCCATCACAAGTGCACTCATGCAATTCTTTATCAAATATCGGAACACCGCATTTCTTACACCAGTAAACCATTGCTCATCACTTTCTATCCAATTATGTCCTTAAAAATCAGCGACATAACATTCAGCTTTTCCTCATAACTCAATGACTCGCCAAAACTCTTTATGGTCGCCTTCATCTTGTTTAACATCATCTGTCCATTTGTACTAAGCTCTTCCTCCGAGAATCTGGATATTACAGGTGCCTGATGCCCGTACTCAATGGTCATCTTGATATCGCCCTCGCCCAGCTCATCACTTGGTTCATAATCATCTAACTTGGTAAGGATGGTTCTCAGTATATCTGTGAAATCATCCACCTTGCTGTCTGACCAAAACTCAATTTCAAAACCTGTTAATATCTTTGACAAAGCCTCCACCAGCTGATCATCAGTCACATCGCCAATTCCGGATAAATATTCAAGGAATGAATTCGTGCTGTAATCAAACGCTTTTGAGCTTTTCTCTTCCCACTCGGCTTTATATAATTCAAGCAGTCCCTGGGCAATGCTGGTGTCATCTTCGATTTTGAATACGCCCCTTATTGCCTTTTCAGTCTTCTTTATCAGTTTCTGAGGAACGGCTTCCAACTCCGTTTTTATATTCTTGATGCGAACATCCAGACCCTGGATATCTCCATCTATCTCCGTTAAAGTTTCGAAGAAGAACTTGTTGTAGTCCGTATGTGTCACATTCAAGATGTCACGATATTTCATAGCCTCTGCGGAAACATACTTTTCAGTAGTTCTTGCACTCTTGGAAATCGAAGCATAATGGCTGTTCATCGCTATGTAAAGCCGTTTTAACCGGTTCGTTCCCTTGGTGCCCGCAAGATATCTTTTAAAAAGCTTCTCCAGCTCTTCGATATACTGTTGCTGATCGTCATTCCAATTGCAAATGTAAATGGTATAATTCTCAGCCTCTGATAAGGCTTTTACCAGTTCCTCTTCTGTATAGTCATGCTCAGTCCCGTGAAAATATATCGAAACGTTCTGATATTCTCTCATTGCAAACGCAAGAAGAACTGGTATATAGCCATCCCTAAGTCCGAACGGCTCCTGCTTCAGCTTCTCATATATCCTGCTTAACTCATACTGTCCCTGTTCGGCTTTATGTATAAACTTTTGAATCTCCTGCATGACATATTCCCCTGAAACAACCCCGTCAGCAAGATGATTCAGCCTGTTCTCCGAAATTCCGACATCATCACCTATCCCGTTCATTGACAAAACAGAACGAATGATATTACACTCTGGAGACAGCGGCGGACAATTGGCGTACATATCGTCTTCTGACATAATACCCTCCAGTGCTTTTCTCCTCGCCTGTTTTATTGCTCCTGACAAATTGTTTTTGTTCAGGATATCATTGTTAACGATTATAGTCTGCGAGAAAGACTCAAACATCAGCTCTGATGCAAGGTTTGAAAGCTCCCACTCGGACGATACTTCTCTAACCTCGCCATTTAACATAGTAAATATTTCTTTGCCTTTGTAGTTCCTCCAATTACGAATCATCTCAGAGATAATTGCTCTCTGCTCATTGAGGTAAAGTTCAAGCTCCTTCACAACAGTAGGATCATCCTTGGCGAGCTCATTTCTCTTGGAATAGTAATACTGTATGGCAAGATATCGGCGAACTTCCTGCTCAAGAATGCCTGCCCTGCCGTTAACATGCAGTATTGCCCTGTCCGGTGCAATTTTTAAATCTGCATACTCTTCTGCCTGAGTATTGTTATCCAAAACAAAAATCACAATCCCATCATAATACTTGGGTATTGAGGTAAACAGTGTACGACGGCTCAGATCCTCCTTCCTGGCGAATACAGGCAGGAAAACCCTGTTCATATGAAATCTTTCATTATATGCGTGCGGATAAACCGCAAAATCCGAAAAATCATCATTCAGCACGGTCACTATCATCTCATCGCTAACTCCGGCAAGCTTTTCCTCAATCATGCCATCAAGATCGAAGATGCTGCTGTCGAAATAATCAAAATATCCGTACTGGCGCATGAACTTAATGATTTTCTTCTGCTCAAGCATATCAATCGCTGCTGAAAGCTCGTCCGGCGAAGAATCAACCACATTCATCAGAGTCTCTCGGTCTGATATGATAACGGAGCTGTCACCGATGATAGAAATCACCGCCATAGCCTTAAGTATCCGTGCCGGAAGTCCTTTGTGGTCTGAGCCAAGCTTACTTATAGCATACTGGAGTTTCTTATAAACTTCATACGACTCGTCGGTCTTATAAGCTCGAATATTAAATTCAAAATAGTCGTAAATGGCATCGAGGCCAACGAAATGAAACTCCTTCGTATCGTACTGCTGGAGCTGATACGATAATGAATAATCCTCATCCCCTGCAAGGTATGTAAAGTAGGTTCTTTCGTTCTGGGCCACCTTCTTCGAAAGACGATCCAACGCATACAGCGTTATAGGATGGAGCGGATATCCATCTTCAAGATATCCTTCTTTCTCTTCATCGTTTCCGGTAGGCATCAAAAATCCTTTGAAGTCCCACGCCTGGTTGTAAAGCTCATTAAGCCTGCTGCCAAATTTCTCCTTAAAAGCCTCCCATCTTCCAGTTTTTGGTATAATGCTTCCTATCAGCGACAAGCATTGATCATACTTAATATTGATTGATGTAGGCTTAAAACGTCCCTCTACCTTTTTCCATTCATCGCTGACAGATTTCTTCATCTCATCTGTATACAATGAAAGCTGTTTATGAGAAACAAGGATGAGGTGATTCTCATAATCGGAGTGATCGCAGTATTCAGCCATATCCTGAATATCCTTTACGCGGATATCATCCCCGTTGTCCTCAATATAGCGTCCAAACTCGTCAAAGATAAAAACTATTCCCCTGAACTTACCGGCAATAGCTGCATTTGCTTTATCAAGATTTCCTATCAGGCTGCCCGCAGTAGTATTGAATTCTGCCCCGTAGGATATTTCGCTATATATTTTTCTAAAGAGCTTCTCATATCTAGAATCATATGCTTCCAATCCGTGTTTCAGATCAGCTGATGATATGGAAAGCTTAGCGCACTCCTCCTGAAGCCTTTTCTTTGACTCCTCTCCGCCTATCCATTTTTTCAGCAAATTCAAAGATTCATCAAAGAATCCCGAGAACGTCACCTCAATTCCATTTGACTCAAGCTCTCTTTTCAATGAATATGCAATGCAATTGCCGAAATCCGGATAATCCGTATAAATGGGTACCACAAGAAAGCCTTGTTCTTCTTTTGCAAATGTTCTTAAGTCGTCTGCGAGTTCAGGATCGTATTTATCAATCATCTTTGCAAACTGCTCGAACTCTTTGTCGTCAGTATTAATATGCCCAAGAATCGCACCAAGCACCGTAAGCAAATGAGATTTTCCGGTTCCATATGAACCATACAAAATTCTTGAATGTGTATTCGCACGGCATTTGATGATATCCCCGACATACTCACGCAGAATACCTGTGGTGGTTTCGTTTGGGATAAATCCGGAAAGTCTGGATGCATTATGAAGGTCAAAGCAAACATTCGCAGAATATTTGTATTGCTTATTTCTTTTGATTAGGCTTGTATAATCCATCCTTACTTTTCCTCACCAACATAATATTGTTTAAGCAGACTCGGATAAGGGTAATCCGTCAATTCAATATGGCGGTTTCCAAAATTATTGCTTAAAATCAACATTTTCTTATTTTCCGCTTCCATCAACATCTCAATCAATTTAGAGTATCTCATGTTGTAATACTTTCCGATTTGAAGTTTTTCTTCCATCAACTGATCAATGCTGATTTGCTTCTGCACCCATCCGTCTGTCTCATTCCCGTTGTCATAGGCAATAGAATACAGCAGGATTTCCAAAGGCATCTCTGCCTTTGTGACCGGAACCTTTTCATACCTCTTCTCGTCATTAATCTTCAAAAGATGCAGCGGGGCAAGAAACGGGTATGTGTCCTCATCCATAATGGTCTTTCTGTCAAATTTATCATCGCCAATGTAGGTGTTTTTGAAACAGTTAAATTCTTTTTCTATTGCTGCCCTCTTCACGCTCACCCCGTTAACTCCAAGGAACGCATGAAATCCATCGACAAACTCTTCCTTCGCAAACGACTGGTTTTTTAATTCATTGAAAGCCCAATACCACGCCGTCGCCACTTCTTTGTTTCTAGCAAGGTTCCTATGCATCAAGAGCAACGAGCCTATCCTCTGATAATAGCGATCATACTGGTCAATCAAGTCAAAAAGCGCAGTTTTTTTCTTGGTAATACCTGCTTGCTTCTTTTCTTCCTCAGTCAATCCCAGCGCATCTGACCAATACCTTAAGGCTCTTATCATCACTCGTCCAAGCCCGATAGTATCCACTGCTGTCTGCTCATTATTAGGCGAGAAGATAGTTTCGTCCTCCTTGACGGCATCTATGATTTTTGTTCCCCAGCCGCTTCTCAAATAAAAGCTGCCATGTTTATTAACAACCATTTTGATTCTCCTGTCGCTTCGTACACTTCATATATCCTATATAAAAGTGTAGCATTTTCTGTGTCCAAAAAAACGGACTACAAAAGGATTCTGTCATCATTCTACATCGTGTTCAATTTCTACAATGTCTTCCAGCTCACAGTCTAATGCTAAGCATATCTTCCGGAGAACATTGGTAGAAACGTCTCCACCCTTCCCCATCTTTGCCACGGCATTCGTAGATATACCAGCCTTCTCAATCAGATCCTTCTTCATCATTTTCTTATCGATAAGTAACTTCCAGAGTTTATCGTAGTTCATAGTAGTCATACTTTTATACCCATTTATCTCCAAAAATCTGAACAAGTAACAGAAATAACCACTTTTATGATACTACCTCACTTTTCAAAAGTCAATAAAAATTTGTGTTTTAAAATATAAATTGTCAAAAATCATATGTCAAAGTTCGGACCCACCTGTTCCATAGCGTTTTTCGATGTAGCAGTTATGCGAACAGAATTTCCGTATTCTACCTCCATAAACGGCAAATTCCTTTCCACAATTCTGACAGATGACAATGTGCTTCGTTTTTCTCTCCACAAGCTCAGGATGCCCATTCCACCAGGACATCCTGCATTTGTCTGAGCAAAACAATTTCTTCTTAGCCCCAGGCTTTTGAGTAATAAAAATGCCACAGTTTTTGCACCGTGACTTTTCAATCTCTTTATCCTTTTTTAACGTTGGGATGTGCGTTCGATCACTAGTGAGCCCATTTCTTCTGCAAAAAGTTTTCACCGTATTAGTGTTCAGTCCCAAGGTCTTGGCAATCCGACTACTTCCAAATCCCTGCTTCCACAATTCCAGAATCTTCTCCTTTTCGACCTCTTGCATGTATAAGCACCTCTCTTTCATGAAATTCCCAAAGACATCTTATGGGTGCTATATACATCGTAAGCGCCAAATATTCCTGCGGATTTCCTAATCCTCAAGTTTCACCTATAATTGTAGTCGATAGATATTTAGACTATTTCACTACAATTATGGAGGATAGGTCATGGCAGGTACTCGCAAAGCCCGTGTTCCGATGGCGGAACAGATCAAGCTTATCAATGAATGCCGCCAGAGCGGCATGACAGATGCTGACTGGTGTCGTGAAAACGACATTGCGGTAAGCACCTTTTACAACTGGGTAAGCCGCTGCCGGAAAGTGGCAGCGGATCAGATCCCGGCAGCCAATTATGGTCATCTTGAGGTCCCTCGTCCGAAACAGGACGTGGTCCCCATTGACATTGTTCCGGATCACACTCCGGAACAGCATACAGCATCACAGATGCCAAACCCGCACCTTGACAATTCACATACGATTGAAGTTGCTATGAAGGATATCACAGTCCGCATCAGCAATGATGCAGATCCGGTCCTGCTCACCAGGACATTCCGCCTGCTTCAGGAGCTCTCATGTTAGGTGACATCTCCGGACTTGAGAAGATCTACATTGTCTGCGGCTATACCGATTATCCGAGAAGAATTATTATTCGAGAAGATTTCGATTATCATAGTTAATAGTGGTATTCTCAATAATTCTTCTCAAATAACGATAGTACATATATCCTTATTGTACAAACTACAGTAAGGAGGTATTGCTATAATGCAAGAACAAAACAATTCTTTCGAGGAACTCAGAGCAGATCTTCTCGAGAAGCTGAGAAATCAAGGGTGTTCACCTATTACCATTACTGGTTATAGGTACCAGTGCAACAGCATTTTCAAATGGCTGAGAAGAAACAACTACGATCATTACAGCATGGAAGGAGGAAAAAGATTTTTACAGGATTATTGTGCCAAACATGGCGAAAACCAGTATTACACCACTCTAAGGACAGTGATATATCGCTTAAACGACATATTAGAAGATACATGGAGGGACGTGCATTCAGATAAAGGCAGGCATTTTTGTTTGCCGGATGCTTTTGTTGAAATAGTAGATCGATATTGCTATTGGAATGTCAGAACAGGACATGCGGCCGGTACTATTAGAAATAAAAGATACGCTGTTTCTTGGTTCTTGGATGAGTTATCAAAACAAAAGTGCAAATCTCTCGAAGAAATCTCCCCCATATTGATAACACAGGCATGTATAAAGATAACAGATCACAATCTTTGGAGTGAGATCAGGATGTTTTTAAGATATCTGGTGGAGTCTGAATGTGTCAAATCTGACTATTCAACGATCGTTCCTCATTATACGAAACCTTATGCCATACCAAGTGTATATTCTGTCGAAGAAATAAGAGCAATAGAAGAAACTATAGATACTGGCACTGTCATAGGAAAACGCGATTATGCAATGATTCTTCTTGCCTCAAGAATGGGGATACGTTCTGGGGACATTGCAAGATTAAGGATGGAGGATGTTCAGAATAGAACTGACTTAGATATCATTCAGGAAAAGACAGGAAACACTCTTCATCTTCCACTGATTCGGGAAGTTAAATTGGCTATTGATGATTATTTATCCGTCAGACCATCGTCACAGTCAGAGGTGGTATTTATCAATGTTTATGCTCCATATAATCCGGTAACAACTTCTACTATCAGAGCTGCATTAAGGAAATATATCAGACTTTCGGGGATTAATCCTGGAAAACGCAAGAGTGGTCCTCATGCGCTTAGAGCATCCCTGGTCAGTTCCATGGTCAACGATGATATAAACTATGAGACTGTAAGAAAGGTATTAGGACACAGCTCTAATAATGCCATTAAACATTATGCCCGTATAGACATAGAAAGACTCAGAAGATATAGTCTGACTCCACCATTACCTGCCGGTAGATTTTTCACATTTCTATATGGGGAGGTGGAAAAAAGATGACCAAGCTCAACTCTGTTTTCCGTGATGAAATAAAAATGCATCTCTCTGTAAGGGAGGCGGAACTTAGTCATGAGGCATATAGACATTACAGAAGAACGATGGTTCTCTTCGATAATTATCTATACAGAATTCATCATACTGATAAAGAAATACCTGAATCGGTAATCGAATCCTGGATTAAAGAAGTTAGCGTGGGTATTTCATTAAATACATCCAGCCAGCACGTTCACTATGTCAGACAGTTGCTACTGTTTCTGGTGAACTCTGGTTACAAATGTTTCATTCCAAGAACACTTATGACCCATGATACCTATGTCCCTTACCTGGTGCTAGAATATAAATAGTGCAAGTCAAAATGAGAAAATTCCAAATAGACAATAAGTGATACAATAGAAGTATCGTACTGAAGGAGGATCTCATTATGGCAAAGCAACATGACAAACAGTTTAAACTGGATGCAGTCCAGTATTATTTCGACCACAAAGAGCTTGGCGTTCGTGGTTGTGCCCAAAATCTTGGTGTGGGTTACAGCACTCTGACGAAATGGCTGAAGGATTTCCGGGAGTCTGGGGATATTCCTGTGCGTGGCTCCGGTAATTACGCTTCAGATGAGCAGAAAGAGAAGTCATGACATCATACCGTATCTATAAAATTCTTTTCTACCCTATTAAAGACGAT
>ENA-ORNG01000526-ORNG01000526.1-human-gut-metagenome-genome-assembly--contig:-NODE-526-length-32725-cov-18.283440_pt1 | contig 32725 bp, 32 predicted proteins | sample MGYA00242113_ERZ509018 | MGnify/ENA primary metagenome ERZ509018 (study PRJEB26280, sample SAMEA2338711) | human gut metagenome | biome: human gut; feature: human-associated habitat; material: faeces... | reverse complement strand
GCTGTCCTTAGTACGAGAGGACCGGGATGGACGTACCTCTGGTGCACCAGTTGTCCTGCCAAGGGCATAGCTGGGTAGCTAAGTACGGACGAGATAAACGCTGAAAGCATCTAAGCGTGAAACTCCCCCTAAGATGAGATCTCTCACCTCGAAAGAGGGTAAGGGCCCAGGAAGACTACCTGGTAGATAGGCCGGAGGTGGAAGTGCAGTAATGTATGGAGCTGACCGGTACTAATCGCCCGAGGGCTTGACCTACGAGAAGAAAGCAGGCGTGCTTGAACGCGGCGTCACATTGTTCGGTTTTGAGGGTGCAGGAAGGAAGGTAGCCCTCAAAAGGGATTTGCACCTTTAGCTCAGTTGGTAGAGCAACTGACTCTTAATCAGTGGGTCCCCGGTTCGAGTCCGTGAAGGTGCACCATGGCCCGTTGGTCAAGTGGTTAAGACAGCGGCCTCTCACGCCGTTAACATCGGTTCGAATCCGGTACGGGTCACCACTCAAAAGCAAGCTCCGGATTGTTCGCTTCCGGCAGAAGCCGAAAGCTCATTCCCTCCGCTGCTTTTTCGTTCCAAACCGCAAACGCTTCGCTGGTTTACGGTTTGGTGAGAGAGCGGGATGGTGAAAAGAGCTTGACAAGGGGAGCCAAATACAATATAATACAGTTTGTTCTCCGGTAAGACCGGATAACATAAAGTCGTATCTCCCTCCGAGCGAAGCCCAGTGAAACGGGTTCGCGAGGAAGAGGAGGAGCAAGGGAGCGGACAAAGTTTTCGGCGGAGCCGGAAACGGAGTCAAGCGGACTTTGCGACGACGAAGTTGGTGCTGATTAGGGCGAGGGTCCACCCGTTCCCATTCCGAACACGGTAGTTAAGCTCGTTCCTGCCGACAATACTTGGCTGGCGACGGCCCGGGAAAATAGGTAGCGCCAACACAGAAAGCCACATCGATGGATGTGGCTTTTTTCTTTGGACGGGGGAGGAAATTCGGACATTGAGATATCATACAGTTGTCAAAGGGAGATTCCTCAGCCGGCCCAACCGTTTTGTCGCTTATGTGGAGACGGAGCAGGGGCTTCAGGTCTGCCATGTAAAAAATACCGGCCGCTGCCGGGAGCTTTTGACACCGGGTGCAGTGGTATATCTGGAGCAGGTGTCGAATCCTGCCCGAAAGACGGGATATGACCTGATCGCGGTGGAAAAAGGCGACTTGCTGATCAATATGGATGCGCAGGCGCCCAACCGCGTCTTTCAGGAGTGGGCCGCACAGGGGCATTTTCTCTCGGATGTACAGGCGATCCGGCCCGAATTTCGATATGGGGAGTCCCGCCTGGACTTTGCCCTCTCCACAGAGAAGGGCCTGCATTTGGTAGAGGTCAAGGGTGTTACGCTGGAAGAGGATGGGATCGTTCGTTTTCCGGACGCTCCCACAGAGCGGGGCGTGAAACACATCCGGGAGCTGCAGCGGGCAGCCCGCGAGGGACTGGGGGCCACCCTGTTTTTTGTAGTCCAGATGAGCGGCGTCCGCTGCTTTTCTCCGAATGATGCCACCCATCCCGGATTTGGAGAGGCTCTGCGCGAGGCGGCGGTCTCCGGGGTCCAGATCCTCGCCTATGATTGCCGGGTAACGCCGGACAGCCTGGAGATCCGCGCTCCGGTGCCGGTCATGCTGTAGGGGAGAGAGAAAGACATGGGATTTTTGGAATTGCTGTTGATCGGTGTGGGGCTCTCTATGGATGCCTTTGCCGTGGCGGTCTGCCAGGGGCTCTGCATGCCGAAACTGAACCTGCGCCATGCGGCAGTGATCGCGCTTTTTTTCGGCGGCTTTCAGGCGCTGATGCCTTTGGCCGGGTGGCTGCTGGGAGCGCAGTTTGCCGGGTATATCCAGCATCTGGATCACTGGCTGGCGTTTGTACTGCTGGCGTTCATCGGCGGCAAAATGCTGTGGGAATCCCGCTCTGTTGAGACGGAGAGCGCTTCCTGTGCCGTAGCAGTGACGCTGGATTACCGGCAGCTTTTGGGGATGGCCGTAGCAACCAGCATCGATGCACTGGCTGTTGGCGTCACCTTTGCCTTTCTGGAGGTGGAGATCCTGCCGGCAGTAACGATCATCGGATGCACGACTTTCTGCCTCTCTCTGGTCGGCGTGGCTGTGGGAGCCTTTTTTGGCGCCCGGTTTCAGAGATGGGCGGAGATGGCCGGCGGTTTGATCCTGATCCTTCTGGGGGCCAGGATCTTGCTGGAGCACCTGGGGATCGTATGAGAGAATGCGGCCCCGCCGGCCGCGCGTTTTTGAGGGTGGAAAGCAGGCGCTCAGCGCCTGCTTTCCTTTTTGTGCGGACACAGCGGAATGAAGACCACGGGCCCCAGACGGGCGGCATACCGAGGGAACCACAGCTGCAGGCAGAGGAACTGAGCGACTGCACTGCGGAGCGCGCACGGGAATGGCGGCCCGGGAACTGTACCAGCAAAGACGCCCCGGGCGCAGCGGCCCGGGGCGTCTGTTCTCTTATGAAAGTTCAGCAGCAGGGATTGGGATTGCAGCCGCAGTTGTTGCCGCAGCCACAGCCGCAGCCGTTGCCGCCCCAGCTGCCATTGCCGCAGCAGCACCAAATGATGATCAGCAGGATGATGATCCAGCAGCAGTTGCCGCCGCCAAAGCCGTTATTGCACATACCGGAACCTCCTATGAAATCGTAGACCGACCGAACCGGTCTCAATCCATAGTATGCCGTCCCGGAAAAGGGGTTCCGATTTTATTTCCGGCTGCTGGTGACGAGAGCGGCCGCCTCTGCTGCCTCTCTTGCGGTAAAGACGCCCTTGTCCAGCAGGACATCCTCCAGGGTCTGGCTGCTGCCGGCCACCACGGCGTCCAGCGCGTAGTAGGAGACATAGGCCAGGTCCGCCCGCAGGAATGTGCCGCTCTGCAATGCGGACAGTTCCCCCTCTGTGATGACGCCGTTGGCCAGGGCATTGGACAGGGTGCCGGAGAGGTCCTTATTGTCGGCAGAGCTGTATCCCAGCGCCCGGAGGATGAACTCCATGTACTGGCTGGCCGTCACTGTCTGGCTGGGCCGGAAGGTGGTGGCAGAGTATCCGTTGGTATATCCCTTGCTGTAGGCGTAGCCCACATACTTTTCACTCTGGGTCCCGGCGGCGATGTCCGTAAAGGGCGTGGAGCCGGTATAGGCCAGGGCCTCATCTTCTTCGCCCAGGACGCGGATGAACATGATGAGCGCCTGCAGCCGGGTGGGAGCCACTTCCAGGTCATAGCCCTCCCCATAGCCGGTAAAGCTGCCCTGGAACAGATGCATGGTTTTGAGAGCGGCGGCGATGGCGTTGTAGTCCGTACTGGCGGATTCGCTGAAGGCATACGGTCCCTGATAGTCCACCACAGCCGTCTTGGAGGTGACGGCGAACACCGCTGTCGTGTCCTCGGCCACCAGATACCGGTGATTGGCTGTCAGGGTGCTGCCGCTGGAAACGGTGGTGCCGGTCGTGACGTCCACCACAGCGCCGGATCCGAATGTGACCCGCACGCTTCCGGCCAGAAGCAGTACGCCGGTGCCGGTGGAGCCGGTCAGGGCGTCCCCTTCTTTCAGGCGGGTCTCCGCCCAGGTGGCGGCCGTACCGCCGGAGAGATCTCCGCCGCCGTTCAGCAGCGCCTCGTCAGCGGCGTCCAGCTTTTCTTCCACCTGCTGGTCCACAGCATCCATAAAGGTACCGGTGAGATAGGAGAGAGAGGCCAGCGGATCCGAAGCACCGCCTGCGGCAGCCAGAGCGTAGACGACGGTGACAGTAAGTAAAAGACAGACGGTGATGAGCGCAGTCTTGAGTTTTTTTGACATGGCATGGTCCCTTTCCCGCTTGGCGTCAGCGGTTTGCGATGCGGTAACTGAGGGTCAGGAGGCTGTCTGCAAAGTGGATGTTCTCAAATTGGACATCCGGGACCTGGCTGCTCAGCTCGATGTTGGTAAAGTTCCAGAATCCCTTGACACCAAGGCTGATCAGGTGGTCCGCCGTATCCTGCGCCACGGTCTGGGGGATGGTCAGCACCACCACATCCACAGAGTGGCTTTGGATAAACGTGTCCAGCTCCGACATGGAGCAGATGGGGACCCCGTTGACAGCGGTGCCGATCACAGCGGGGGAGACATCGAACGCCGCATCCACCGTAAAGCCGCACTGAGAGAAGGGAAAGTTCTGCAGCAGGGCATGTCCCAGATTGCCGACGCCGATCATGATCAGATGGTGATCATTGTCCACGCCCAAAATATGGCCGATCTCAGCCTTCAGTTCTTCCACATTATAACCGTAACCCTGCTGTCCGAACTCGCCAAAGCAGCTGAAGTCCTGGCGGATCTGGGAGGCGGTGATGTTCATCTCCTGCCCCAGGGAATGGGAGGAGATCCGCACGACGCCGCGGCTGCACAGTTCATTCAGATGGCGGTAATATCTTGGAAGACGCCGGATAACGGCGTCGGAGATGTTTTCCTTTTTCAAAAAATCACTCCTAGCTGGTTTGGTCTTGTTAAAACATTCTCAATTAAGTTTAGACCAAAAACAGAAAGTTGTCAATTTTTTTAACAATCTTTTTTGAAAAATTTTTTTAGAGAATCACTTTACAAAGCAGGAAAAAGTTGATATACTAAATAAGCTGTTTGGACAGCAGTAACTTCATATCTGCGCCCGTAGCTCAGTTGGATAGAGTGTTAGACTCCGACTCTAAAGGTCGCTGGTTCGAATCCAGTCGGGCGTACCAAGAATCGCCGAAAGTGTATAGCTTTCGGCGATTTTTTGCATGAAAAAGTTTGACACTTTCGTTGGTCAAATCGCAGTCAAAGGTCAACCTTTCTGAAACTATTCCACCTGCGGGAACCTCCACGGCTCCGCCACACACTGGTACAGCACGGCTCCGCAGTCCCGGCAAATCACATACTTCAGCCGGTTTCCTAAGAATCCATTCCGCCGGAAGGTCACGATGGCTTCATTCTGTTGCCAGCCGATCCCCAGGTCATATGATCCGCAGTAGGCGCAGTGGGTGACGGGGATCGGCGGCTGTTTTTTCTCTCTGCTGTTCATCAAATCTCCAACCCCTCCTGCAGCACCTGGCTGGCCGCCTTCTTGTTCTTATCGAACGCATGGGTATAAATGTCCAGCGTAGTAGACGGCTGGCTGTGGCCAAGCAGACCTGCCACAGTTGCCACGTCAGCTCCACCGGCAATCAGCAGGCTGGCGTTGGTGTGCCGCAGGGAGTGGACGTTCAGTGCGGAGGGCAGACCATGCTTCTTCAAGATCAGCTTGAACCTCCAAGTGAAAGTGGTGGGCGTCATGGGGAGCCGGTACCCGTGGCGGCGGAAGATGTAGTCTGCATCTTCCAGCTTCCGCCCATCATACGTCTCCGTTTCCCAGGAGCACTCCCGCTGGAACTCTTTCAGCAGGGACTCCATCTCCAGAGAGAAGTACACATACCGGTCTCCGGCCGCCGTCTTCGTCTCCTTGATAATAATGTCCTCGCCGGTGACCTTCACCACATTCCGCTGGATGTGGATGCTGCGTTCCTGCCAGTTGATGTCGCCCCATTGCAGGCCGCAGCACTCGCCCCGCCGCATCCCGGTGGCGATGATGAGCTTGAAGTAGGTCTCATACTTGAGGCTCTCCTCCTCCAGCGCGGCGATGAGACGCTGGGTGGTGGCCTCGTCGGCGATCACCTTCTCTTTCTTTTTACCGGCGTAGCGGTAGGTCCGCCAGGCTGGATTGTGATCCAGAAAGCCGCCCTCCATGGCATCGGAGAGGATCCCACACAGACACGCGTGGACTCCCTCAACGGTGCACTCAGAGAGCGGCTTTCCTGTTTTCTGATTCTTCACCTTCCGCAGATCGGCATAGAGCTGCCGGAAGTGCTCGGGGCGAAGCTCCATCAATTTGAGATTACCCAGGACCGGCAGGAAGCGGTCGATGTCCTGCCGCTCCCGGGCCAGGGTGGACTTGGCCAGCTTGCCGGGGGCAATGGTTTGCAGCCATAGCTCCGTGTACTTCGCCAGCGTGATGGAGCGGTCCACCTCCTGCGGCAGGCCCTTGCACTCCCGCTCGAACAGGATCGCCTGCTCATTGAGCCATTTCTCCTTCTGCTTGGGCGTCAGTCCCTCCGACGGATGAACAGTCTTCTGCTTGGGCCGGATACGGTTGCCCTTGTAGTCGTAGCCCATGGAGACCACCAGCAGGTAGCTGCTGCCGCGTTTTCGAATACTTGCCATGTTGTGTTGACCTCGCTTTCCTTGGCCTCGTTCCAGTTGAGGCCGGTTTTGCAAACACAACATACTGCAAGTGGGAAAGCAAAGCTATTGAAACTTTCGGAGAAACTAATTTTCTACAAAACCAACAATCAGGCGCTGCGAGATTTTGAGGAATATGCGGCGGCCAGGTTGAACAGGGCTTCGCCCTCCGGCCGGAGCATGGCGCGCATGGTGCTGGCAGCCTGCTCTTTCTGCTCCTGCTGCGGATGGCAGTAGGTGCGCTCCAGAAAGCCCGTGTCCGCATGACCCACCAGATCTGCCACCGTCTGCTTGTCCACGCCGGAGTGGAGCAGGGAGGTCACATAGTAGTGGCGAAGCGTGTGCAGATGATATTCCTTCGGAAATCCAATGGACTCATAGATTTTCCGCAGCCGCTTGGTGAATGTATCCGGGTGAATGAGTTGTCCGTGGTCATCTGTGAAGAGATAGGGAGTAAGTTCCCGATGCGCCTGCCGGGCCTCCATTTGTTTCCGTCGGCGGTAGCTCACAAAGATCCCCCGGATATCAGATGAGAGAATGATCTCACGGCTGCGGCCGTTCTTTGTAGGGCCCTCCACGACTCCTTTTCCCGGGACGATGCTGCGGGAGCGGCTGACCGTGAGGAGCAGGCCGTTTCCACTACACTTAAAATCCTCCCACTTGAGGGCACATAGCTCACCCCGGCGGCAGCCGGTGCACATGGAGAGGAGATAGAACATCCGGTAGTGCCGCGGCTCCTTTGCCAGGACATCCAGCAGCTTCTGAATCTCTGCTGGAGAGGGAATGTACTGAGCGGTGCGGTGTGTCATCGGCAGATCGATCATCCGGGCCGGGTTTTTCTGAATAATCTCATTCCGTTTGGCGTCGCTGAGAACGGCGGAGACCACGGTCAGGTACTTCTGCACCGTGGCCTCCCCGATGGGTCTGCCCCGGTATGTCCGCTTCCGCAACTCCGCCAGCAGATTCTCCAATGCGATGGGCCGCAGACGGTTGATGGGGATGGCGCCGATGAAGGGATATACCCGCCCCAGCATCCTCCGGTAGCTCTCCAACGTGCTGGGGGCGTACCGGACCTGCCGGGCCAACCACCGCTCTGCGAACTCCTCGAATGTCATATTCCCGTCCTCGCTGTACCCAGTCTTGAACTGACGCTCCAGTTCCTCCGCCTCGTGAGCCACATACTGCGGGATGCCTCGTTTGGGGATGCTCTCCGGCACCCGAATGGTCTTGGCTTTGCAGATCTTCTTCCCGTCGGGGCGGTAGCCGTTGCTGACGGTGATCTTGAATCTGCGGTCGTCCAGTTGCTTGATACTTGCCATATTCAATATCCTTTCAGAGTCAAATCAATTTCGTTCTCGTGATCGTCCGCTTTGTGACCGAGGGCGATTTTTTTCTGCCGCTCCTTCTGCCGGAGCTTGCGGTCAGTGTGCTGATGTGTGGTGGTGGAATCTCTCACGGGAACAGCAACCTGACCACCTTCCAGAGTGCGGCAAAGCCGGACCAGATCGTCTGCAAGACCACCATGCCAACCATGGTCGCCAGCAGGATCAGGGCCAGCCAGATCGAGACCGACAGCGCGGCCCGGAGACTGGGCGGCGAGATAGAGAGCTCTCTCTTCTTCCCAGCCTGTTTCAACTCCGCCCGCATTTGGGCCACATCCCGCGCCAGCGCCTCCAGCTGGGCTTGGGCGAGGAGCTGCCCCACCTGCTGGGACAGTGCCCGCAGCAGGGCCTCCTGTGCCGCAACGCTGGCCTCCAGACGATCCAGCCGGGTCAACAGCATATTCCAGTCCGTTGCTGGCAGCAATACCATCGGTGGGGGAGACGCCGTGCTGGACTTCATCTCCTGCGGCTGGTTCAGCCGTTTCAATTCCTCTGCAGATAATCTCCGCTCGGACTCGGAACTCACGTTCCATGACCTCCTTTGTGTATTTCAATTCGTGGAGCCGGTCATCCCGGCACTTCATCCCCTGGGGCGTGGTGTAGGTGATATTCTTCCGGCTGGCAGTCCATCGAACCTGATAGCCCTCGCTCTCCATCAAGGAAATGAATTCTTCCTTGCTGGCGGCGAACTGCATACACTGGTCGATGGTGTTCATGAGCCGGAACTTCCAGCTCTCGCCCTTGGCGGCGGAGCGATACTCCCGGGTGCCCATCCGCTTTTCCTTGACTTGTTTCTGCGGAGGCGGAAGAATCGACAGATGGTGAGCGGCGCAGATCTCATCGTTGACTACCCGATGCGCCTGCAGGTCCGCAGCACTCTGGTGGAGCTTGCGGCCGTCCCGGAAGCTGACGCTGTTCACGATCAGGTGGCTGTGCAAAATATCGGTGTCGATGTGAGTCGCCACCAGCACCTCGAAGTCCGGGAACTCCCGCTGGGCCAGCTCCAGGCCGATGGCGAGTGCCTCCTGGGGTGTCAGGTCGTCTGTCTCCGCAAAGGATTGGACGAAGTGGTAGTACTGCCGCCCGTCTGTTTTCCGAAACCGCTCCTTGGTGAGCTGCATTTCAGAGAGAGCAGACTGGGCGATGCAGTTCCAGCCGCTCACCAGCCGCTGTCCTTCCCATAGCGTCTTTTCCTCCTGCTGCGTGTACCACAGCACTCCGGCAAGAGCGCCCCGGCCGCCGCCCCGGTTCTTGATGGCGGTGAAAGTAGCCATCAGGTCACCTCCCGCAGCAGCTGACGGAGCTGCTCACAGACCTCTCCATACTTGTCCGCTAAGGTGTCGCCGCGCAGGATTGTGACCTTGCCCATGTTGGCCAGAGTGGTGAGTTGGTTCAGGTTCCGTCCCTGGGCTTTCAGTTCGGACAGCACTTTGTCCAGACCATCCACTTGCACGATCTCCTTACCAAGGCCGCAGAGGCACAGGTAGTCCGTGACGGTCTTGTTTACGCTTTTCGCACGCGCCTGGATGACCGCCTTTGTTCGGGGCGTCACCCGGAGCGTGATGATCTCGGTTTTCTTTTCTCTCGGCATTCGTACTCCTTTCTCCCCTTCAGGGGCTGGGGGCGGGGCAGGGCCCCGAAACTGCGGCCGGCGTATAGCCGGACGCGATGCTTGCCCTCCCAAATGGGAGGAATCTCCGTTATCGAGCCCCTTCCGCATATCCTCCAGCCAGCTGGTCGGCAGGGTCGATGGTGACGATCTTTTCGGCAGCGAGATCATCGACACCATCGACACTTTTCAGGCAGATGAGCCTGCCCCCGTTGCTCCTGCGGAACGATACGATGATCCCGCTGTTCCTTAGAACTTCAACGTTTTTCTGAATTTGGTGGGAGAGACTGTTGGGCGTCAGTCCTTCGATGCCGGCAGGGTCGATCTTTTCCAGCAGCACCTTGGCAGGGACGCAGATCTCCGGCTGCGCCCGCAGCAATGCGGAGAGGAGAACAACGATCCGGTCATTGAACGGTCCCGCCTGCTCGCAGTTGTCACCGAGCAGATTCCAAACATGGTTCTCAACATTGAATTCCAGAGACAGTTCCCGGTAGGCGATGTCCCGGCCCGTGCAGTAGAGGGTAGCGGTGTTCTCTCCCCTTTTGTTTTTGCGGAGTACGAAGTTAGAGTCTGTGGCACCGCTGAGCCCCGTAGTGCCGGAGATCATGTTCATGGGATCGTCATCATTCAGTTTTCGCAGGTGGTGGATCAGCAGGATGGCAATGCGGTGCCGGTCCGCCAGCGTTTTGAGAACACCGATATCCCGGTAGTCGCTGGCGTAGGGATTGACCTCATTCCCCGCCGTGCGAATGCGTTGGAGGGTATCGATGACTACCAGACCAGTGGCCGGATGCTCTTGGAGAAACTGCTCGATCTGTTCCACCAGTCCACTGTGGAGCTGTTCCGCCATCACGGCAAAGTGCAGCGACGGAGGCGCGTCCTCGGTGAGATCAAAGAGCCGGCTCTGGATGCGCTGGAAACTGTCTTCCAGACAGAGGTAGAGAACTTCGCAAGGTTTTGTGGCGAAGTTCCAGAGCGGTTTGCCCTGCGCGGTACAGAGACACAGCCACAGGGCCAGCCAGGATTTGCCGATCTTCGGCGCACCTGCCAGCAGGTGGAGCCCCTGGGGCAGCAGATCCTCCACGACGAACGAGAGCGGTTCGTAGGGAATGCTCTGCAAGGTATCTGCGTCAATGGTATTCAGTTTTTTGATTGGCATGAGAACCTCCTGATGTATTTTGAATTGCAGAGAAAAAATGTCTTGCGCTTCGGCAGGCTCTCTGTTAGACTGAACACAGATGGGAACTGCGTTTTCCGAAACGCGGCGCGCCGCCAGGCTGTTGCAGCAGTTTGGCGGTTTTCCTTTTGCTGCGGCAGTTGGATCGTGGATCACCTCCTTCTGATAGTGGGTCCCTTGCTGGGAGGGAACAGGGGTTGTACACCTGGTCAAGTCATGATATACTGATCGGGTACAATCTCAGTATAGCAGGCCGGAAACCCATTGCAAGACCTTGAAGTACGGATTTAGGCATTTGAGAGAAAGTCAGGTAAAACACAGAGGAATCAATCGGGTACAGGGAGGGGCGTGGCAGAGAATGTACTATATGAATCATGATGCCGTAGACTATTTTCGCGTGGACTTTACGCCGGAGGACAGCATCGTGGATGGAAAGCACTATCCGCTGGGTACCTTTGCGGCGGAGATGCTAGATCGGGGGTGGGAGGCGGTCGCAGACATCCGCTGGCCTCTGAAACGGTTTCAGGAGGAGTTCCAGGTATTTCTGGCGTCCAGAAATCCATCCAGCAGTGGTATGGCCCTCCAGGCGATGCGGGAGTTGTGGCGGGTGCTGGGGAAGCTGCCGCTCTATAACAAACTGCTGCCAGGGGATCATCAGATGGAGGCATTGCTCCCGTATTTGCGGGAGCACCCGGATCTGACGGATGATATGCTGACACCGGGGACGCCCCGCAACGAGGCGTACACCCGGTGGATGGAAAAGCTGGAGAGCCTAGAGGACGAGCTACAGGCCTTTGTACGAAACACGGAGTGGATGCTGGAGGAGTTCTTTCAGGACCTGCCCTCCAGGAGGCGGCAGGACTATCTCCGGGCCTACGCCAGCTATCGTTGGACCATGGAGGAGGCCATGCAGCAGCGGAAGGACACGGAGGACGAGGGAGAAGCGTGGGAGGATGCCACCGTGGACCTGGATACGGTCTCCTTTGATTACCCCGTGAACATCTCTCTGGTTCCCATCATGGAGACAAGAACCCACCGCCTGACGCTGGCGGAGCAGATGACCTTTGAGAGCCTCGCCAGCTTTTTGTACGTGGATCTATACAAGGGCATGGGTGCGGGGAACCTGCCCCGGCGGTGCGCCCATTGCCGCCGGTGGTTCCTGGCGGAGGGCGGATACGACACCCTCTATTGCAATCGGGTGGTGCCGGGTGCGAAGGGGAAGACCTGCCGGCAAGTCGGAGCCCATGAGCGTGAAAAGGAGAAACGGAGAACTGAGACAGCGGCCCGGGAGTACAGCCGGGCCTACAACCGGCTGAAGGCCCGAAAGCGGCGGGGGCGGATTACCACGGACGCGTGGAACCGGCAGGTGGCCCGGGCCCAGGAATTGAAGGACGCATTCACCGCCCGCCAGATCACCCGGGAGGAGTACGTGCAGAAACTGGATGCACTGTGAGAAAACAGGAAGCCTGTCCCGGATGGGACAGGCTTCCGCTGCTGTTAGACCGTTGGGCTTATCAGAGACAATAGGGAGTAGCCGAGGAGCAGACTATCCTTCAGTTTAGCTTCCTAGAACTGCTGATCCTACGGAAAATAACGTTCTCTGACGGTGGGATAATGGCTTTAAAGGCAGTGCTGATGTAGCCGTTCCAATGTTGCCATCAGGAGTGATTTGCGCGGGCAGTGTGGAACGTACTAACTGATAAGAAAGAAATTCTAATAAATCCTTCATGCTTTGCTATACAACTAAATAGATGCGGGCACTGAACAATCGCTACAGAATCTGCATTCCTGTATCGACCAAATGGGAAAACTGATTTTTTATTCCAATAAAGGATAACAGGAACTCCGCATGGGCGGGGAACATCCTATAAGATCAAGTCAGTACACATAAGTGCTGTTCAAGACGGTAAAATAAAAACAATTACCGAAAAGGAGGAACTCCATGGAACAGCAAGTGATCACATCAGAACAGATTATAGCTTATAACGCCTGGCTTCTCAATGAGGAAAAAGGCCCCGGTACCGTTGAAAAGTATCAGCGGGATGTAGGGGCACTCGCAGCCTGGCTGAATGGCGAGGCGGTGACAAAGGAACGGATCTCAGCATGGAAGGATTCCCTGCTGGAAAGGGGGCTGGCTCCGGTCACGGTCAACTCCATGCTGGCAGCTGTCAATAGCTTCCTCCGATTTACTGGCTGGGAGAACTGCCGGGTTAAATTCCTGAAGATCCAGCACCGCATGTTCCGGGACGAGTGTCGGGAACTGACCCGGTCTGAGTACGAGCGCCTGATTGCCGCTGCCTACGCCCAGGGCCGGGAGCGGCTGGCTTTGCTGATGGAGACTATCTGCGCTACAGGCATCCGTGTCAGCGAGGTGCGTTACCTCACTGTGGAGGCAGTGGGACATGGAAAGGCGGAAATCTCCCTAAAGGGGAAGGTCCGCACCGTCCTCATTCCTGGCAAGCTGTGCCGCAAGTTGCTGAAGTATGCCAGAAAAAACAAAACCGTCTCCGGTGAGATCTTTCTCACCAGAAACGGGACCGGTCTCTCCCACCGACAGATCTGGGCGGAGATGAAGACTCTGTGTGCAAAGGCGGGAGTGGAAACCAGCAAGGTCTTTCCCCACAACCTGCGGCACCTGTTCGCAACCACCTTCTACCGGGTATGCCGGGATATCGCCCGGCTGGCAGATGTTCTGGGACACAGCTCCATTGAGACCACCAGAATCTACTTGGTCACCTCCGGGGAAGAGCACGCCAGGATCCTGGATCGTCTGCAGTTGGTCTCTTAACAACAAAATCATCACTTTGAATAGAAAGAGCCTATGGACAGAGAGATGCTCTCTGCATTTTGGACGCAAAATAATCCGCACATATTTTGCGGGCTGAAAATAGGCGCAAAAACAGAAGCCGGTCAAATTCCAGCTTATTCCGGCTTATTTTTGCTGCAAAAATTCTTTGGCGCTCTTGAAAAATAAAGGAATCTGTGATAAATTAAAAAAATGAACAATATGTAGTTCATTTGTTTTTTGCAGCATTCTATTCAAAATGATGATTTTGTCATGAGGTGAGAGCGGGATGAAAGCCTTTAAGAGCACACCGACCAAGGCTGCTACCGCTCTGGATCAGCCGGCCCGTATTACTACGGAATCAGTCCGTGCCTATCTGGCGGACCTGTCGGCCCGGGGGCGAAGTGTTGCCACGGTGCGGCGCTACGCTTCCGGACTGCGGACCCTGTGGGAGGACCTGCCTCCGGACAAGCTGGTCCGGAGGGAGACGCTGGTCGACTGGCAGAATAAGCTGCTTGACCGGGGGTACTCCCCTGGGAGCGTCAACATCCATCTCTCCGCCGCTAACGGCCTGCTGGAGTACATGGGGCGGCGGGACCTGCAGCTGGTAGGACAGCTGGATGCGGTGCCCGAGATCCAGCCAGAGCTGACACGGACGGAGTATCTGCGGCTGCTGCAGACAGCCCGGACCTTGGAGAGGGAGCGAATCTACCTAATGGTAAAGGTATTCGCTCTGACCGGCATTCGGGTGGGAGAGTTACCCCTGTTGACAGCGGAGGCCGTAGAGACGGGGTGGCTGTCGGTCAGTGGGGAGCAGAGACCGATTCCAGGTTGCCTGCGGCGGGAGCTGCTGGATTACATAGCCCGAAATGGCATCCGGTCCGGCCCGGTGTTTGTATCTCGGAACGGACGATCTCTGCAGCGGACCCAGGTGACGGCGGAGATCCAATCCCTGAGTCGGGACGCACGGGTGGAGGCAGCCAAGTGTACCCCCAGGGGCTTGCAGCGGCTCTACCGGGCCACTCAGGCGGAAATCGAGAATGACATCCGCCTGCTGACGGCACGATCTTATGAGCAGATGCTGAACACCGAGCAGCTGGCCGTGGGCTGGGAGAACACGTGATCCCGCCTGTATGCGGGAACTGGAGCCTGCCGAGACGGCAAATAATCAGCTCCCCAGCGTGAATCAGCAGAACCACAGAATATCGCACATTTTGCAGGAGAAGCCATGAGCGGGAAGTTGAAAAGAAAGCACGGCGATTTGCGCAGCCGGGAAAAGGAAAGGCAGGCGTCCGGTGAGTCACGGTATATCGCTGTGACGCTATTTCTTGCATTCTTCATATTTACATTTATCGGCGCGGGAAATTTTATCATTGTCTCTCTTGTCGGCCTGTTTTTGTGTGCCATAGGGCTTGTGCAGTCTTCTGTGCGGGTGGACCTGTGGATCCTGGTCCCGCTGATTCTCTATAACGGGATCAGCCTGCTTTCCGGATACCGCACCTACGGCAACACGCTGGATGGATATGCCTCCACGCAGTCGGTTTTTCCGGTGATCTACCTTCTGATGTCATATCTTGGCAGTCAGGAGCGGAGACTTCTCAAAAGTCTATGCGCCGTATGGGTCGGTGTGATGGCCGCCATCGGCATCGGGCAGTTCGTGATGGCGGCATTCTCCGGGGTGGCGACCAGATTGTCCGGGCTGATGGGAAATCCCAACGCCATGGGCGCGATGCTGGCGCTTGGGTGGTTTGCCCTGCAGAGCTGCCTGCGGGAAGAGAATGGGCCCGCGCTGGAGCGGTTCCTGCGGGGCCTGGAATTCATTACCCTGACAGCCCTGGCGCTGACGCTTTCCCTTGGGGCATTTGGGGCGCTGGGCATCGGCGTCCTTGTGATGCATTTCTATGGAAAAGAATGCTTTTCCTCCCTGCTATGTCGATTGGCGGAAATGATCTTCGCCGGCGGCTGCGGGATCCTTCTCTACATTGCTGGAAACGCTACGAACTGGCCATGGCTCTGCCTGATCCTGTGCGGCTATATCCTGATCGGAGCATGGTATCGGGGCCAGTTTGAGCGGGAACTGTCCGACGGGAAATGGGCAAAGCTCCTGATCTGCCTGACCGGAGCTTTGGGTGTGGGCGTGGTGGCCTTTTTAAGGCCAAACGCTGCGGCGACATTTGCGGAACGGCTGGCCATGATCCGGAACGGGCTGGGATATCTGGGGGTGGATCCCCTGCTGGGAGTTGGGCCCTATCAGTGGCGGAGACTGAACCTGCAGGATGCGGATACATACTTCAACACCTGGCACATTCACAATGTGTTTGTCCATGTGGGGGTGGAACTGGGGCTGATCGCCATGGCCATGCTGGCCATCGCCGTGGTCCGCCATTTCCGCAAGCGGGAGGATCCGGCCCAGCGGGGCGCGTTTTCTGCCGCCCTCGTCCACAACCTGATGGATACCAGCTTTTTCTATATGGCGACCGTGCCGTTTTTGATCATGACCGCCGGAGACGACGAAGGGAAAAAACGCCGTCTGAGCGGAACCACCGTGAAGTGCATGTTCAGCGTCTTCGCTGTGCTGTTTGCCTGGAACATGGTCCAGATCTTCTGGTAAGGAGGTGATGGCACGATTTGAGCACAAAAGCACAATCGAAAAAAGCGCGCCCGCGTCCGCATGGCATGGCGGCGCTACTGGCGGCCTTCTGCGTTCTGGCCGCCGTTACCCTGGCCGGGGCCTATCAGGCGCAGCAGGCGCTTCCCCCCTATGTGGGGAAGGACCTGACAGAGGAGGAGGCGGCGGAGGTCATCGCCAGAAACAGCCCCCTCACCTCGTATGTCCGTCTGTCCCCTAATGCCGACTTTCCCAGAGAGGAGAAGATCACCAAGATCACGATCCACCACATGGGAGGGGATCTCGCGCTGGACGCGCTGGGCGCCTCCTTCGGCAGACGGGACCGGGAGGCCTCCGCCAACTACGGGATCGACAGCGACGGGAATGTCGGCCTCTATGTGGAAGAGGCAAATCGTTCGTGGGCAAGCTCCAGCCCTGAAAACGATCATGCGGCAGTCACCATTGAGGTCGCCAACGAGGAAACAGGCGGCAACTGGCGGGTCAGCGACCGCGCCTACGAGGCGCTCATCGCCCTGTGTACGGACATCTGCCGGCGCAACGGCATGGAAGAACTGGTCTACACGGGGGACGCCAGCGGGAGCCTGACCATCCACAAGATGTTCGCGGACACAGAGTGTCCCGGGCCCTATCTGGAGAGCAGAATGGAGGAGATCGCCGAAACAGTCAGCAAAAATCTGAAGGGCTCTTGAGGTCAATCGATCTGAGAGAGCGGCTGGTGCCGCACATTTGAAGCATTTAAAGGAGATGGAAATGATCATGGAAGCAGTGAAAAGAAATGTCTGCCGAGGCGTCATATTTCTGATGGCCTGCCTGACATGCGTTGTGGTGTTCGGAAGCGGCCTGATCGCCAAGGCTACCAATTATTCACCTTATGCCCCCTAAACCACCTACACAGGATTTCTTGGCATCAACGTCACAAAGACGCTGATCGGGCGGGAGTTCCGAGAAGGAGATGAATTTACCTTTAAGATTGAGCCGCATGACAAGAAGTACAATACGGTAAGTAGTGAGACTGTAACTATTGGGGCGATGAATAATGGAGAGGACCCTGGAAACACGGCCGAAGCCGACGATAGGGCAATATTTATTAAATTCACATGGCCAGGGGAGTATGTCTATTGCATTTCCGAAGTCGAGCCGGACAAGGGCGCCCTGCCAGGCATCATCTATGATCAGACGAAGTACAAAGTGACGGTTACTGTGGGTGTGAAGGAAGACCCCGTCGTTGACCCTTCTGACCCTGTCGAGAACAATATCACCCTGGCAGACGGCGGAGAAGAGAACGGGCTTTCTGGTGATGGGGACAACCAGAGCGGCGGGGACGACGCTCAAAGCAAAGAAAGCGTCCAAAAAGAGCTTGAAGTCACGAACGTCAAAGTCGAGAAGTATTCGAGCAGTGATGGTGAATGGCCAGTCGTATATGATGGACCACCTCTTAAGGACAAGCAATATTGCGCCTTTACCAATATATACGGCACCAGCGTCGGCCTGACCGGCACCAAAACATTGTCTGGCCGCGACTTTCAGAGCGGCGATACATTTACTTTCACCATCACGAGAGAAGATGGTGCCCCCGCCCCGGTGGATGATAAAGGAAAGTCTCTGACAGAAGTGACGATCCGGCCGACGTCTGGAGAAAAATCTGCAGAAATCGACTTTGGCACGATCTACTTTACGCCCGAGGTTCTGGGTGAGGGCGAAAATCCCCAGACCTTCACCTACACGATCACCGAGCAGTCGGGCAGCATCGGCGGAATGACCTATGATACGGCCCAGCGTACGGTTTTGATCGAAGTGGAGCTCCAGGATGACGGAAGCGTGACGGCAGAGGTGGTGGAATCGGAGTCTTCTGAGCTTTTGTGGACCAATACCTGGAAGGAACCTGACGACCCCGGCGACGGTCCCGGTGACGATCCCGGCGATGGTCCGGGTGATGATCCCAGTCCCAGCTACACCCGCCTGACAGTGAACAAGGAGTGGATCCTGGACGACGGCGGCGAGGCGCCGGCGTCCGTGATAGTGGAACTGCTGCGGAACAACAGCGTCTATGACAAAGTCACGCTGGACGAAGACAATGATTGGTCGCATACATGGAAGAACTTGAACGATCGTTACAACTGGAAGGTGCGGGAGGCTGATGTGCCGGATGGGTTCACCGCCGAGGTCTCCCACCGTGGGACCACCTGGACCATCACCAACGACGATATCCCGGAGGATCCCGAGACGCCCCCAGAGGAACCGGACGAGCCGGACGAACCGGATACCCCGGAGGATCCGGTTACTCCCGATGAGCCGGACGTGCCCGACACGCCGGACACCCCTGATGAGCCAAATACACCCAACGAACCGACACTGCCCCAGACCGGGCAGAACTGGCGGCTGGTCTGGATTCTGGCCATAACCGGAGCCGTTCTGGTGCTGGTCGGAATTCTGGGGAAAAAGGGATACCACGGCAAGCATGAGGCGTAAAATTTTGATCGGCGGAGGGCTGCTGCTTCTGGCAGCAGCCCTTCTTCTCGCCGGGGGAAATTTTCTGGAGGCTGACCGGGCTGCCTTGGCCTCGGAACAGGTCCTTCAGCAGATGGAGCCTCCTGCGCCGGCCGAGGCAGACCCGCCGGAGGAACCGGAAGGGGTAGTCCCGGCCTATGTGCTGGATCCGAACATGGAGATGCCGGAGACGGAAGTGGATGGACATCGCTACATCGGCGTGCTGGAGATCCCGGCGCTGGAGCTGGAGCTGCCGATAATGAGCCAGTGGAGCTACCCAAATTTGAAAATAGCGCCGTGCCGGTATCAGGGGTCTGCCTATCAGAACGACCTGATCCTGCTGGCCCACAACTACAGCCGGCACTTCGGACAGATCCACACGCTGGAACCGGGGGACACCGTATGCTTTACCGACGCGGATGAAACCCGGTTCATGTATGAGGTCTCTCTGGTGGAACAACTGGAGCGGACCGCCATTGAAGAGATGGAGAGCGGCGACTGGGATCTGACCTTGTTTACCTGCACGGTGGGCGGTGCCGCCCGGGTGACTGTCCGCTGCCAGCAGACGGATGACAATGCGGCAAGCAGGTAAGAGGCGGCTCCTGCGGTGTGTTGCGTTTTCACAAATCAAACGCTTGTCTTTCCGGAAAAGATGCACTGGCGGCGTTCTTGTCCTAGTCAAACGCATGGCTATAGATGTCCAGAGGATAGACGCTCAACCGCCGGCCAACACAAGGTTTTTCGGTGTTTGTCGGGTATATGTCTACTTTTAGGAATAGAAACCTCGAAAAAATATCTCTGGTGTCTACTTTTGAAAAACCATGCTCAGCAAAAATGTGGCTCATGTCCACTTTTGAAAATGAAATCTCAAAAATAATATTTTTCGTGTCTTCTTTTCTTGACTGGTACAACTGGTGCAAATTGTCCATTGATTAAGCTGCCAATCGTCGGACAAAATATTAGCCAAGTATCGGAAAAATGTTTTGCCAATCGTCGGAATTTTCTTGCGCTTTCCATTGTAAAGGGTATAATAGAAACAGAGAATAACCTGGGAGGTGCAGTGAATTGAAGCAGTACCGTAAACGGATTGCAGACGAGATCCTCCAACGGAAATTGGAAGGGAAAGGTGCGGTTCTGATTGAAGGCCCCAAATGGTGCGGAAAGACCACCACCGCGGAGCAGATCGCATCCAGCGTCCTCTATATGGATGACCCGGAAAAGCGGGAACAGAATATTCAGATGGCGGAATTGAACCCCAAGCGGCTGTTGAGAGGGGATACGCCGCGCCTGATTGACGAATGGCAGCTTGCTCCCAAACTGTGGGATGCTGTCCGCTTTGAGGTAGATCACCGGGGAGAGCTGGGGCAGTTTGTGCTGACGGGGTCGGCCGTTCCACCTGATACAAAGGACATGACCCATTCCGGCACCGGACGTTTCACATGGCTGACGATGCGTCCCATGAGCCTTTACGAATCCGGAGACTCTACGGGGGAGGTCAGTCTGGGAAATCTCTTCACTGCGCCTCAGGAAATCGATGGGGAGTCTCATATTGACTTGGACCGACTGGCGTTTCTGGTGTGTCGGGGAGGCTGGCCTCAGGCTGTAGATCTGCGGGACGAGATTGCACTGGACCAGGCAATGGATTACTATGATGCAGTTGTCCATTCCGACATCAACCGTGCGGACAATGTTCAAAAAAATCCAGAACGGGTGAAACGACTGATGCGTTCCTATGCCAGGAGCCAGGGAGGGCAGGTTCCCAATACGGTCATTGCCGAGGACATCTCCGTTAACGAAGATGGAAAAATCAATGAGGAGACAGTAGCGTCCTATATCAATGCGCTCAAAAAAATATTTGTGATTGAGGATATGCCTGCATGGAATCCAAATCTTCGCTCCAAGACGGCGATTCGGACATCAGATACCCGCTACTATGTTGATCCGTCGATTGCAGCAGCGGCCTTGGGTATTGGTCCGCAGGATCTGATCGGAGATTTGAACACATTTGGATTCCTATTTGAAACGCTTTGTATCAGAGACCTTCGTGTTTTTGCAGATGCCCTGAATGGTCAGGTTTACCATTTCCGGGATAAAGATGGCCTGGAGTGCGATGCAGTAATCCACTTGAGAAATGGAAGCTACGGACTGGTGGAAATCAAGCTGGGAGGAGAGCGGGCGATTGAGAGCGGAGCGGCAAGCCTGCAGGCCCTGGGCGGAAAGATTGACACAGCAAAGATGAAGTCCCCAGCCTTTCTGATGGTTTTAACTGGAACCGGAGACTTTGCGTATCGTCGGGCGGATGGTGTCTATGTTGTGCCGATTGGATGTCTGAAAGATTGATCTGAGACTGTAGATTTGAAAAACGCTGACTACTATTTGACGACTATTTGCAAAACACCCGGAGCCATTGTAGCACAATGGCTCCGGGTGTTTTTTGTAAATGCCTCAAAATTCGCGCAAAACCACTGAAACCCATGCGCCCCAACGGGGGCGCCTTTGATGGCCTGAGAACTCCGACTCTAAAGGTCGCTGGTTCGAATCCAGTCGGGCGTACCACGTCGGAGCAAAGTCCGCTTTGCTCCGGCGTCTTTTTATGCCTGTGGCAAAAAAGACGTCATCCGCCCGCTCCCTTGCTCCTCTTTTCCAACTGCGCCCCGCCCCGCTGGGCTCGCAGTTGGTGGGCCGCCCTGCGGGCGGCGTTTCTCGGAAACGGGAAGAGATCGACCTTCCAAAGACCGCCGAAAGCTATGCGCTTTCGGCGGTCTTGGCCCTGGATCGTTTTACTTTCGCTGGCCAGATCCCACCAGCGCCGGCCTTGAAGGCGGCAGTCACACTGCTGCGGATACGGAGAGCCTTTTGGCACTGCTGACCACCACGTCGGCATCCGGAGACAGAAGCGGACAGAACGATGCCTGGAAACCTTTCACAATAGGCGCAGGGCCGGCATCTCTCAAGATTGCCGGCCCTGCCGTTCGAAAAAACTTATTTTACAGACATTTCCTTCTCAGCGGCCTTCTCCTCGGGAGTGCGGAGCAGGCCGAACTGGATGGTGACACAGGTGGCGATGATGAGAGCAAACATGTAGAAGGAATAGGGCAGAACATCCAGCGGGGTGCAGCCGGCCAATTCCGTGATGATCAGGATGCCGCCGTCGTGAGGCATCAGAGCCAGGAACGCGCAGGCGAAGATGTCCACCAGGCTGGCCAGGCGCTTGGGCGCGATGCCGAACTTGCCTCCGATCTCCTTGGCGATGGGGCAGGTGACGATGATGGCGATGGTGTTGTTCACCAGGGCACCGGACAGGATGCCGGAGAGCAGGCCGATGCCATATTCGGCGCTGCGGCGGCTGTGGATCTTGGCGGTGATGGCATTCACCATCCACTCCACACCGCCGTAGTAGCGGACCAGGCCGATGATGCCGGAGATCAGGATGGCCACGATGCTGATGCTGAACATGTCGCTCATCCCGGTGCCGATGGCCTGGATCCATTCAAAGAAGCCGACGGAACCCTGGGCAATGCCGATGACGCCGGTCATCAGGATGCCAATGAACAGGACCAGGGCGACGTTGATGCCCATCAGGGCGGAAACCAGGACCACGATGTAGGGCAGGACCTGGATAACACTGTAGGCGCCGGCTTCGATGGTACCGGAACCCTGACCGCCCAAAACGGTGTAGAGGACCAGCGCGACGATGGCGGCGGGCAGAGCGATGAAGAAGTTCATGCGGAACTTGTCTTTCATCTCAGAACCGCAGCCCTGTGCGGCGGAAATGGTGGTATCGGAGATCATAGACAGGTTGTCGCCGAAATAGGAGCCGCCGATGACGGCCGCACCCACAATGGCGGGGTTCAGACCGGCGCCGGTCGCCACGCCGATGGCCACGGGAGCCATGGCGGCGATGGTGCCCATGGAGGTGCCGATGGCGGTGGAGATGAAGCAGCACATCAGGAACACGCCGGGGATCAGCAGGGTCACAGGGATGAAGTGCAGAGCCAGATTGATCACAGAGTCCTTACCGCCCATGGAGGCGGCAGCGCCCTGGAAGCCGCCGGCCATCAGATAGATCAGGACGATCATCATGACGCCGGAGTTGCCCATGCTCTGACAGAAGACGTCCAGCTTTTCGGTGACGGACACCTTGGGAGCCAGCATCAGTGCTGCGGCAATGCCGGCCAGAAGGGCCACATGGCGGGGGAACATGCCGAAGGGATTTTCAACGCCCATCAGGGTGAAGGTGATGCCGCAGCCGACGTACAGTGCCAGGAATACGATCAGGGGGAGGAATGCGGATGCGCCGAGTCTTTTCTGGTTTTCCATAATCTTTCTCCTCTCAGTTTCCTCTACGATCTATGGATCAGCGGCTGTGGACCGCGCGTTCCAACTGCGTCAGGGCTTTTTCCAGTGTGGCCCGGGGACAGGCGGCGTTGAGCCGCAGGAAGCCGGAGCCGCCGACGCCGAAGTCGGGGCCGTAGCCCAAGGCCACACCGGCTTTTTCCACGCAGAACGTTTTCAGGGTCTCGTCGTCCATGCCAAGGGCTCTGGCGTCGATCCAGCAGAGATACGTGGCCCCCGGGGTGTTGGGCTTCAGCTCCGGCAGGCGTTCGGCGCAGAAGCTGCGGATGAAGCGCATGTTCTCGGACAGATAGACCAGAAGCTCCTCCAGCCACTCCTCGCCGTGGGTGTAGGCCTCCATGGTGGCGACCAGGGAGAAGCAGTTGTTCCGGGCGATGTCCATCCGCTTCAGCTCCGCCACATAGGCGTCCTTCCGCTCACCGCTGTTGAACACGATGGTGGAGGACTGGAGGCCTGCCAGGTTGAAGGTCTTGCTGGGGGCGATGCAGGTGGTGGTGACGGCGGCGATCTCCGGGGAGACGGAGGCCATGCAGGTGTGCTTGTGGCCGTCCAGCATCAGATCCGAATGGATCTCATCGGAGATGATCTCCACGCCGTGGCGGAGGCAGATCTCGCCCATCGTCCGCAGCTCTTCGGGAGTCCACACCCGGCCCACGGGGTTGTGGGGGTTGCAGAGGATGAAGAATCTGCAGCCCCTGGCTTTTTCCTCAAAGTCCGCGAAGTCCACGGTGTAATAGCCAGCGTCATCCCGCTTCAGCGGGCTGACCACCAGCTCACGGCCGGTGTTCAGCACCACGTCGGAGAAGGGATGGTACACCGGCTGCTGAATGAGGATCTTGTCGCCGGGCTGTGTAAACATGGTCAGGACCATCCGCATGCTGGGCACCACGCCGGGGGCGAACGCCATCTTTTCCACATCGGGCCGCCAGCCGTTGCGCTTTTCCTGCCAGCCGGCAACGGCCTCAAAGTATTTGGGCGTCCGCCAGGTGTAGCCGAAAATGCCCTGGTCCGCCCGGGCCTTGATGGCGTCCACGATACAGGGCGCTGTGCGGAAATCCATGTCCGCGATCCACAGGGGGATCACATCATTGGTCCCGTAGTGCAGCTCTGCCTCCTGAAATTTGGCCGCATAGTTTTGGGAACGGTCTACGATCTCGTCAAAATTGAATTTCATGTATCCTGCCTCCCGATTGTTTTGTAGGACGCCAAATATAAAAAGCAAAAATTGTGCCAAGTTTGCGGGGAGGTGAATTTTGTGAGAATGTCCAATTTTTTGAGGATCATGTTCCGAAAAAGCGACAAAAAAGAGAGAGGGGCTTGTTTTGAAAATTGGGGAAATGAAAAAATAATAGGGTGAAGTTCAAAAACTTCACCCTATTTTAGGAAAGGCATTTTGTGCCAACTCTTGATACAGGGCATGTCCCCGCTGGGACAGACGGCTGCCGCCGCGGCCGCGGGAGACGGTCACCAGGCCCAGGCGGTTCAGGGTCAGCAGGATATCGCGGATCTCCTGCTCGGTGGTGCGGAATCCCTCTTTCAATGCCTCCGAGAGCAGGGTGCCCCGTCCCATGCCCTGAGCCGCCCCGCCCAGTGTCTGAAGCAGGAAGCAGAACAGCGGTTCGCGGCCCTGGGCCGCCTGCCAGAACGCCGGGTCGCCGGATGGCTTGGGCGCGAACTGCTCGCGGGCCGGGAGCGCAGAGGGACAGAGATAGTCGGGAAGGTCGCCGCTGTCCACGCGCTCCTTTCCCAGAATAAAAAGGTATTCCACCAGATTTGACAGCTCCCGGACGTTTCCATCCCAGCGGTAGGACCGGAGGATCGCCTGGGCGGCGGGAGAGAAGGTAAAGTGTGTGCCGGCCCGGTCCATCAGGTGCGCAGCGATCAAAAACAGATCGTCACCCCGGTCCCGGAGCGGGGGAATGGAGATCGGCAGCGTGTTGAGACGGTAGTACAGGTCTTTGCGGAAGGTGCCCTGCCGGACACGCTCCAGCAGGTCTTCATTGGAGGCGGCGATGATCCGCACATCCGTGGGGATGATGCAGTTGCCGCCCATCCGCATGAATTCCTTCTCCTGCAGCACGCGCAGCAGCTTGATCTGCAGCGTCTGGCTCATGGCCTCGATCTCGTCCAAAAAGAGCGTGCCCCGGTGGGCGTATTCGAAGAGGCCCAGCTTTCCGCCCTTCCTGGCGCCGGTGAAGGCGCCTTCGTCATAACCGAACAGCTCGCTCTCCAGCAGGGAGTCGGAAAGCGCGGCGCAGTTGATGGCCACAAAGGGAAGGTCCCGGCGGCGGGAGGCATTGTGAATGGAGTGGGCGAACAGCTCTTTGCCGGTGCCGCTCTCGCCGGTCAGGAGGATGGCCGAATCCGTGGCTGCCATCCTGGCGGCGATCTGCTTGGTCCGCAAAATGGCATCGCTCTGACCGATGATATCGTCAAAGGTGTATTTGGACTGATAGCCCCGGTGGTACATTTGCAGCCGGAACTGCTGCTGCCGCTCCTCCTCGGCGGTGAACCGCTGGAGCAGCAGGAAGCATCCGATATATTCCCCCTGCCAGTCCACCGGCGCGATGGTGAGATTGAAATAGGTGCCCTTCAGCTGGATCAGGCGGGAGGTCTTGTGGCGGCAGTCACGCTCCGTCAGCTGCCGGGAGAGGGCGGGGCAGAGCACGTGGAAGGATTGGCCGATGGACTCCTTTTTCTTCAGCCCCAGCATGCTCTCTGCCAGGTCGTTGACAGCAAAGCAGCAGCTGTTCACATCAATGCCCAGAATACCGGTCTCCAGCGTGCCCATCAGGATGTCCAGATAGGACTCCGCCTTCAGGTTGGCCCGCCACAGGGCCGCCAGGCTTTGCCCCTGATGCGCCAGGGATTCGGCATAGCTGCAGAATTCCGCACTTTTTGGGAACCAGGTGAAGCCCAGCTTCAGCGCGATCTTCAGCAGGGTATCCGTAGTAAATACCCGGGGCCCCAGATCGATCACCTGCAGCACCGTGGGCGGCACATACCGGGACTCACCGGGCGTGATGGCCAGCGTTACATCCGGCGGATAGCTGGAGCCGGGGTAGACCGGGATGAATTCGATCTGCGTGATGCCCAGATAGTTCAGCTCCGCAATGCTCTCGTATGCCATCTGGACGCTCAGATTCACCAGCATGGCCTGCGTGCCCCGGGGGAACTGCCGCAGAGCGTCGATCTCCTTTTTGAAAAATGTCAGAGACGGCGTCACGACGTGTTCCTTGTCCGGGATCAGGGCGGAGATCTGAGCAAAAGCGTCGGAAGAGGTAGCGGCAATGATATACAGATCGGCGTCAGTGGGCATCCGGGGAAAATCGCCGGCTTCTACGCTGAAGGTCTTCAGCGCGATGCTGGAGCCGAAAAACTGGTGGAGCCGCTGAGCATAGGTCGGGCAGGTGGATGCGGCCTGCGTGATCAGAACGACGGTTTTGGCCATGACATTTCTACCTCATGCTGTTTTGCAGAAATTCCGAATTCAGCACAGAGCCCATGATGTGCGTGCAGAACGCCGTGCCGAATGTTTCTCACATAAAAGAACGCCATGGCTTTAATATAGCATAGGAGGAAGCCTGCTGTCAAAAACGCCTGCGATGAATCTTGTTGCAGATCCATTCGAATGACGATGCCAGCTTGGGATGTGCCTGGAATCCACAGTTGACCACACGAGATGGGAAACTCCGCCCTCCTGGACCCAGGATGCGGACGGTCTGGATCTGTACCGCTCCTATCCCTTTTCCAGGGCGTCCCGGAACACCCGGCACATGATGCTTGCGCCCAGGACGATCTGGTCCTCCGAGGCGTTGGAGTAGTTCAGCCGCAGGCAGCGTTTTTCGTCCTGTCCAGCGAAGAAGGAGACACCGGGGATATAGGCCACCTTCCGGGCCGCCATCACCGGCATCAGGGCGGTGGTGTCGATCCCCACCGGCAGCGTCACCCACAGAAAGAGGCCGCCCTGGGGATGCGTGCAGGACGCCCCTGCAGGCAGGTCCCGCTCCAGGCAGGACAGCATCAGGTCCCGCCGCTTTTTATACAGGGCACTGATCCGGCGGATATTGGCGTCCAGGTCATTGTCCTCCAGATAGGTATCCGCCACCATCTGAGACAGGGTGCTGGTCTGAAGATCCGCGCACTCCTTGGCGCTGGCGTACTTCTCCAGCAGCGCCGGGGCGGCGATCAGCCAGCCCAGGCGGAGGCCCGGGCTCAGGACCTTGGAGAAGGACCCCATGTAGGTGACGATGCCGGCGGTGTCCATGGATTTCAATGTGGGCACGGGCTCCCCCTCGTACCGCAGGTCGCCGTAGGGATTGTCCTCCAGAATGGGCAGGCCGTACCGTTCCGCCAGGGCCAGCACCCCTTTGCGGCGCTCCAGGGACCAGGTCTTGCCGGTGGGGTTCTGGAAGGTGGGGATGATGTACATGAGCTTGGCCTCCGGATGGGCGGCGAGCTTGCGCTCCAGATCCTCCAGCACCATGCCCTCGTCATCGGTCTCCACGGGGAGGGGCTGGCACTCATAGGAGCGGAAGGCCGTCAGCGCGGCCAGGTAGGTGGGATTTTCACACAGCACCGCGTCCCCCGGCTCCAGAAAGACCTTTCCCGCCAGATCCAGCCCCTGCTGAGAGCCGCTGACCATCAGAATGTCATCTGCCGTGCAGGAGATCCCCTGCGCCCGGTGTCGCCGGGCCAGCTTCTCCCGCAGGGAGGACAGCCCCAGAGAAGCACTGTACTGCAGGGCGGCGGGGCCCCGGGCGGAGAGCACCTTGTCAGCAGCCCGCCGGAGGTCTTCCACCGGGAATGCCTCCGGCGCAGGCAGCCCGCCGGCGAAGGAGATGATATCCGGCCGTGCGGTCAGTGCCAGCACGTTCCGCAGCGCGGATGTATCCATGTGAGAGATTCGGTTTGAAAATCGCAAGAGTCGTCCCTCCTTATTTGATGAACAGGGGCAGGGCGTTCCGAATGAATTCCACACAGCCGTCCTCCCCAAGCTTTTCCGAGTCCAGGGAGAGGTCATAGCCGGCGGCGTCCCGCCATTCCTCTCCGGTGTAGTAGTGGTAATAGGCGGCACGGCGGTGGTCCTCCACCCGGATATGACGGGCCACCTCACGCTGGCTCCAGGCCAGGGAGTAGGAGGCGACCCGGGCCAGCCGGGCCTCCAGCGGGGCGTGGATGAACACCCGCAGTACGTTGGGCCGGTCCATCAGAAGATAGTTGGCGCAGCGGCCCAGGATGACGCAGCTCTCGCTGTCAGCCAGCTCCTTGATGATCTTCGCCTGGAAGCTGAAGAGGTTCCGGGTGGAGATGTAGTCGTCGCTGTCCGGCGGCAGGATCTCCCCGGTGTACACCTTCTCGGCGGCGGAGAGCATCTCCCGCAGGCCGATCCGCTCGTCGGCGGCGCCGAACAGCCTCTCGTGGATGCCGCTGACCTCCGAGGCCTTGCGCAGCAGGTCCCGGTCGTAATAGGGGATGCCCAGGGCCTCCGACAGCCTGCGGGTGACATTGTGGCCGCCGCTGCCGGTCTCCCGGGCCACGGTGATGATGAAACGCTCCATATGCTCTGCCTCCTTACGCGCCCAGATAGGCTTTGCGGACCCGGTCGTCGGCGGCCAGCTCCGCCGCCGACAGCTCTTTGATGGAGGAACAGCCTGTGACGCCTTCCACGAGGACATGCAGGTCGTCGTCATGCCCGAGCGCCGGATCAGACAAGCCAAGCTCACGGCCCAGCGCATAGATGTATTTTATCCCGTCTTTTTCCTGTCTTTGAGCGCCCATGGCTGCTCCCCCTTTCTTGCGTTACGCTTCCGGCTCAGGGTCGTCGATGTCGATCCCGAACGTATCCCGTGTTTTAATCCATGCATCTACCCGGTCCAGCAGCTCAGCAGGCTGACGCATCAGCGCCGCACGGTCCAGCTTTTTCGTCACCTTGATGAGCTCCGTGTGTCCCATGCCCTCCAGAAGTGCGATGGTGTCCGCCTCGCCGAGATTTGTCACCAGGGAGCTGGAAAGCCTGTAGCCCACTACGCCGAATTTCAGGCGGCGGCTTTTACCTGTGAGCTCGGCCCGGTGTGCGCTCACATATTCCTCTACTTCAGCGGCCAGCCGTTTGTACCGGTTCTGCAGAGCCGTCTCCCGCTCTTTGTACTGTCCCTTCAGGTCGTCAATCCGCCGTTTTTGCTCCACATCCAACTCTGTCAGCGAGAACCTGCATTCCCGCATCTCCTGCAGCGCAGCGTCCACGGCCGACCAATCCCGAAGCACAGGGATTTTTTCAACTTTCGTTCTTGCCATATGTATCCACATCCTTTCTCAAAAAATCCGCCCTCTGCATTTTCCGGGCTTGGGACCGGCCCCGGCCCAATCAGGCAGGGGGCTGCATTACGGCCGGGGCACAGCCCCGGATGCGGCATTTTCTGTTTTACTTTGGCCTCTTCCACTGGTGCGTACTTTTCGCCGCACGACCGCCGCCGTACCAAAGCGCCCACGTTTTCTGGTGTCTATTGTCACAAACCTAACAGTAAGCGTACTACAATAGTTGTGGCCGCTGATAATACGATGGTTAGCCAGTTTTCACGGATGAATTTCCGCATCCTTCTCCACCTCCTTCAGCCGAATGTCCTTGTTGTTGGCTTCAAAGTGCTTCACCAGCGGGCCCCAGCTCGTCCAGTGCGTGGAATACTCCGTGTATGTCTCGTCCCGCAGATGCTTCAACTCTTTCTGCATACGCTTCGGCAGCTTGTTGTAACGCGCGATCTGCTGCGGGCTCATGCACGGCCTTTGCCGCGCGGGGCTTTTGGTGCGGAGCTGCCGTTATGACCGGCCACGCCGGCCCTCCTGGGCCGCGGCTCCGCATACATTGTCTGGATTGAAAAAGAGGACCGTTTGCCGTATACTGAAGAAAAAAGGAGGCGATCCCGTGACTGTTGATGAACTGCGCGCCCTCGTTATTGAATGCGCCGGCGAAAGCGTAGTCCGCGAAGCCGAAGCCGTTGATCAAGTGCAGACGCACACTGTGCTGGCAAATCTGGTTGCAGACTGGAACGCCGGAAAAGACTTTGACCCCGGTGTATATGACTTTCTGCTCGGCCGCATTGTGCTCCGGGACGATGATTCGCCGCGGCAATTTGGTATGCTGAAGCAGCAGGCAGTCTCCGAGCTTCAGGCCATCGTGATCCGCACATGGCTCACGGACATGTCCCGAGGCGTCGCCGCCACAGTATGCAAGGCTCTTGCCGGTCTGGGCTATGGTGCACATATCTCCAAAAAAGGATTTGCGCTTGCACCGCTGGACATCACTGAGGCATGGAACAACCTCCATCCGGATGAGCCGCCGGGGCTTTTGGTGCGGAGCTGCCGTTACGACCAGCCACGCCGGCCCTCCTGGGCCGCGGCTCCGCATGAACCTCGGACGTTAGAGCCCGAGGTTGAGCGCTTGGATCAGCACGCAGTCGTTACAGTGGTTTTCCTCCAGTTCTTCAGAGCTCCTGCATTCCAACGGCCAGCGGCAATAGCTGTCGCAGACAGTTTCCGTCAGCTCCATGACTTTCTGCTCCCAGCAGTACGCGTGCATCGCGCGCGCGGATATTACGGGCTTACCGCAAAACTTACAGTTTGGCATTAACTTCTTCCTCCTTCGGCAGGATGGGTGGCAGCTCGCCGCGCCTGTACTTCATGACCCAGGTTGCCACAGTGTTTTTTGAAACGTCATACATTGCGCCGGCTTCCTCGTAGGTCATCCCGCTCAGCACAAGTCCCACGATACGTTGCTTGACCTCTATTGGATGCTTGGCGTATGTGTTGGGCCTGCCTGCATCCGTGTGCCGCCGTATTGGCCGCCGTGCTTCCTTATGTGTAAAGCCCAGCGCCTCCTCGATCTCCTCGCGGCTTGCAAGATACAGTTCCATCAGGATTTTCACATGCTGGCGCGGGTCGATCGCGTTTCTGTATGACGCCCGGATTTCAGATTTATCCTGTTCACTCAGCGTTATGTCCACCTCCTTCGCCGCCCTCTGCATTTTCCCGGGCTTGGGACCGGCACGCCATCGGCGCGGCTGCATTACGGCGGGGCCATCCGGCCCCGGTTATTTTTTCTGTTCTTCACGCCAGGCAAGGAACTCCTCGCGGTGGCGGTGGTATTCAAACAAGATCGCCCAGCCATCGCGCCTTCGGGTCATCCTTTCCCATTCCCAGCACGTCCAATTGATGACCTTCAGTACCCATCCATACAGCAGTCCCACGATGACAAGTGCGCCGAGGATCACAGATATCCCCAGCAGTGTGTTGATTGTAAACTCCATCTACGTTTCCTCCTTTCCGTGTTCTGCGCCTCCGCTGTTCCGCCTGCGCCAGCGCGGCAAGCCGCCCGGCCTCGTAGCCCACATACAGCAGCAGCCCCATCAGCGGCAGGATAAGGGCTTCGCCGCCGAATACGCCGGGGTGGGAGCCCTGCACCGTCAGGCACGCCGCCAGCATCAGACCCGCCGCGGCTCCGGCTAAAAATACAACAACCGTTTTCATCGTTTTCATTGTCCGAAGCCCTCCTTACAGCGCGGGGTTCACCTGCAGGGCCTTTGCCACCCTGCGCAGGCCCTCGCAGCTCGTGTCGTTCAGCTCGACTGCCTTCATGTAGATGTCCTGTGCCGTCCGGATACTGTACACGCTGCGCGCGACGCCGAGCAGCACTGCAAGCTCCTTTTCGTCGTTTACGGCAGGGAAAAGGCTGCGGACATCCTCTTTTGTGATTCGGCTGGAGCGGGACTGCCGCGGCATCTTCACCCGCGTGAAGATCTGTGCAAATTCCGCCTGTGCCTTGCCGCGGATGCGGTCGTACACCTCGCTGTTGCCGATTAGGCAAACGCCGTTGCCCGGCGTACCGGTCGCGATGTCCGGATCACTCAGCGACCGCAGCTCTTCGATAGCCGGCAGCTTCAGGTGCTGTGCTTCGTCCACGATCACCACCTTGTTCGTGCCCGCAAGGCGTGTCCGAACCTCCTCCATCATGTCCATCCGGTTGTGTTTGCCGCCGATTTTTAAAGCCTTTGCAAGCGCCCTGCACACACCGTTCAAAGATGCCGTGCTGGGTGTCATGCTGATGTACACAGTGCTGGAGGGGTTTTCCCGCAGGAACTTCTCCGCGCCCTTGGTCTTGCCCACGCCCGCGTCCCCATGCAGCACGGTCACACAGCGGTGCAGCTGGCAGTACCGGATGCTCTGAAATACGTCCTCGCTGATGCTGGTGGGCACATAGTCCACGGCCGGGCGGTACGGCGCTGCCTTTTCGGCGATCTCCTCGGCCGCCTCCTGCGCCCGGAAATATTCCTCCAGCGCCTTCTCAATCTTTTCCACGTCGCCGTTGTACGAGCTGTTGAGCCACCGGCTCAGTGAGCTGCTATTGTTCATACCCAGCCGCCGCGAAAGCTCCGCCTGGCTGGTCCCGGCCTCGACATACGCTCTTGTCCGTTCCTGCAGCTCCTTGTTATATCTCTTCTCCATCGTCGTCTGCTCCTTCCATCCACTTTAAATAGTTGCGGTTCATCTGTGCGATATCCAGGTCGCCGGGGTCTCCGACCGCCACAGGCAGCGCCGGAGCCTGCCCGGCCTCGCGGTCGTACAGGATCTGCGTCTGTTTGATGTTTTTCTTTGCCACAGGCCCGGCCGCGTTTCGCGCCGCGATGTCCAGTGCAAGGGCCACGGGGTCGATATCCTCGCCGCGTGCCTGCAGTGCGCGGGCTTCGTTGCGTACAGCGCGCTGCGTCTGCCGCTGCAGCTTCAGCAGCTCCTTCAGTACCTCCGGGTCCTCGCCGTAGTCCGCCTCCAGCGGGCTGCGCTCCACCGTCATCAGGTATGCGTCCGTTTCCGCATCGTACAGCCGCACCTCTGAAAGATCCGCCGGGTCGTACCGGATGTATACCCTCCGGTCCATGTAGTGCCGAACGTCGGCATTCCAGAATTTCAGCGGCACGCCGTTGATGACGGTCACGACGCCCGCGCGGCCCACCTTCAGCGGCCTCGTGCTGCGCATCAGC
>ENA-ORNG01000520-ORNG01000520.1-human-gut-metagenome-genome-assembly--contig:-NODE-520-length-33005-cov-3.752140_pt1 | contig 33005 bp, 33 predicted proteins | sample MGYA00242113_ERZ509018 | MGnify/ENA primary metagenome ERZ509018 (study PRJEB26280, sample SAMEA2338711) | human gut metagenome | biome: human gut; feature: human-associated habitat; material: faeces... | reverse complement strand
CGTTCTCCTGTCAGTTTTTCAGGAAGGATATCACATCATATCTTGCCGTGCTTTTCTGTCTTTTGGATCTGATATCTAAACTCATTTTCCATGAACCAAAACTGTTTTCTCAGGTGCATTTCATCCAGTCTTTTTTCAAGCCCCAGGCTATTTCAAAATGGTATTTCCTATTTGGCCTACTAATGCCCTTATATTATTCGGCTCCTGTATTATTCTGTACATAATCGTTAAGAATCTCAATACATTTCTCTACTGATAGACCAGACTTCACAGCCACATCGTAAAGTTTTTTCTTCTTGCCATAGGTAATAAACGCCTCCTCACAAAATTATAATAGGTTTAATCGGATAAAATGCATTATCCTCAATCTCATAGAAAGAAAGGACAGTATCATCATCATAAAAAAATTCAATATACTCTTCCTGCGGATTTTTTTTAGATATAATAAACCGGAGATTTAATGCCGCTATTTTCAATTCTTCCTTTGTGCTCGATCCATTTTTATAACTTCTTTCCGCATTAACACAAATAGGCAATATTTTCCCAGCATTCGCTTCAATATGTATAACGTACTTCTCCTCACTCCAGATATACTTATAATTTTTCATTTATTTCTCCCTATTCGTCATTATAATACCGTTATCTTCCCCACATACATTGCACTTTCCGTTTACACCCAGTGTATCAAGCACATTACTACTCAGACCATATCTTTCGATAAGTTTAGTTCCACATTTACTACAATATGTATGTAATCCATCATTTTGAAAAACATTTCCCACATAAACATGTTTAATTCCACTATCAATAGCCAATTCTCTAGCCCTAGACAAATCAGACAACTTAGCTTCCTCAACATGTGTATATTTATAATCTGGATGAAAACTAGAAAAATGTAATGGAACATTAACATCCAACTGGTTTTTAACATAATCTATTAATTTTAGATATTCATCATCATTGTCTGTCAAACCTGTTACAATCAAATTCTCTATTTCAAAAGGTTTTCCCGACTGATATATCCTTTTTACACAATTTAATACCGGTTCAATCCAACCACCTGTATGAGATTTATAATAATTATTAGTCATAGCTTTTAAAGATATTGCGAACACATCTGCCACATCTATTATCATTTTAATCGCTTCATCTGATAAAAAATAAGCCGACTTAAATAAACTTACTATTCCATGCTTCTTTGCCATTCTTGCAGTATCTATTACAAATTCAAACCAAACTGCTGGCTCATTATAAGTCCATGATAAGATTCGAATATTATTCTCCAATGCTCTCTCAATTATCTTTTCAGATGTACATTTTGAGATAAGATTAGGCGCAACATACTCAGCCTGAGACAGCGACCAATTTTGGCAATAGGAACAGTTTAAATTACATCCTATTGTTCCGAGAGACAAAATATCGGCACCTGGTTCATAATGAAATACCCCTTCTGCTTCAATCTTTTCTACTGCCATATGAGCAGCTTTTTGATACGTTTGCGCATAAAGTGTTCCTTCTATATTTTTTCTTACTTTGCATATTCCTACACTATCATTCTGTATAACACATTTATGAGGACATAATAAACATCTTACCTTATGATCCTCTAACTTTTCATAAAGATATGCTTCTTTTGTTTTATCATTCCATGAATTTTGAATATTATGTTTACATGTATGAGTGCTCCATCTATTTTGCATAGTAATCTCCATTCTGCTGTTTTTTATTTGACAGCGCAAATTTTATTTTTTACAACATTTCAGGATCTTTATAGTAGACCGATTCCCATCTCTTTTAAACTTACTGGTTTATCTAAAGTTTTCTCCACTTCTTCATACGGTCCCAACATATTTCCAATTTCCTGCCAAATTTGGCATAAAGTCAAAAGACGTTGATCCTCAACAGTAATATACTGATGGTTTATCAATGAATTATAAAAATCTGTCAAACCTCTTTCCATCGCTTCTGGCCATTGCTTATCAAATATTTCTCCCAGAGTACTAATATCTTTACTTATTGCCTCTTCCTGGACCTTTATACTCTCCAAGAAGCTTTTCTTTTTCTGGCTTCTTTCCCTTAATTCTTCATGAATAATAGGTGTCCATAAAACTGTCCCGTGAGTATCTGTAAGTGTTAATGTCCCTTTTGTCGTACCTAGAGTAATCCGATGAAATAGAGCCATATTACTTTCAGGAGTGTCAACATTCATCTGATTATCTATTAGTAACGTAATAGGTACACTCTTGATATTGCCAACTAGAATTCTAAATCTTTGTTTTAATTCACCATTTAATCTTTCCAATTTATATGGAGAAAGTCCCTCAAAAATTTTATTCAAAATATCTAGTAACGGGAATAATACCTGTATACTGCTCTCTGCAATAATATAGGTAATTGGGATTATTTCTTTCATTTTATTACTTATATTAATGAATTTATTTATAGCATACAAGTTTGGATAAAAAGTATTTAACTGATATTTGCATCCCGTCTTCTTTGAAGCTAACAAGCAACTTTGGTAATCTCTAAAGTGTATTGGTTGTTCTTGAATCACATGTATTCCTTTTTCTAGCAATCTTAAGGCGATCTCTGTTCCATTACCACCTAAAATCGTAGACTTAATAACAACACATGCGATGTCTACTGTTTCTGGCGTTATGCAATTTATATCTGTAATTAGTGGAACTTTACATTCCTCAGCAACTTCTAAAGATTTCTTGCTTCCCGTAGAAACAATACCAACAAGTTTAAATAATTGCTTTAACTTTAATATTCCTTTTATATAATATTTTCCAAATCCAGTTCCACATACAACTACTTTATATCTTTTCATATAAATCCCTCAACTCATTCTACATCAACCAATCCTTTTGATACTGCCTTTGTTGTACCAGCGTTGCATATAATCCATTCATCTCTATAAGTTCCTCGTGCCTTCCTGCCTCTTCGACTTTCCCATCGTTTAGCACCAATATTTGATCCGCATTTTTAATTGTATGCAAACGATGCGCGATAACCAGCAGGATTTTATCTCGTACCAATTCATCAATAGCCTCTTGTATATAACTTTCATTATCACTATCGACACTTGCAGTCGCCTCGTCCAAAATAACAATAGGTGCGTCCTTTAAAATGCAGCGTGCGATAGAAATGCGTTGCTTTTCTCCTCCGGATAAAGTTGCCCCTCCCTCGCCAATCATGGTATTGAATCCCTCTGGCATGGCCATAATAAAATCATAACACCGGGCTTTTTTTGCAGCTTCATAAACCTCTTTTTCGGTGGCTTCTGATCTTCCCATTAAGATATTATTGTATATGGTATCCTGAAACAAATATACGTTTTGGAACACCATACTAATCTGTCCCATAAGTTCTTCTATGGATAAGTCCCTAATATCAACACCTTTCATTGTTATGGAACCACTTTTTACATCCCAGAACCGGGCAAGTAAATTTGCTATTGTTGATTTGCCTGAACCGCTCGGCCCAACAAGAGCAGTCATTGTATTTTCTTTTAAAGAAAATGTAACATTGTGCAAGACCTCATGATCCCCATATGCAAAACTTACATTTTCATAATCTACTACGTTGCCATCAGCAGACTCTGGCAATTTCACGGTGCCTGTATCTGGTAAAATCTTTTCATCCACTATTTCTTCTAACCTATCCAAACAGCTCTCCATAACTGTCAGATTAGCAGATTCCATAAAAAGTGTTTTCAGAGGATTAAACACCTCTAAGACAAATAACAACATCCCCATAACATATGTCAAAGTAAGCACCCCATTTATGTATGCGATCACACCATATAGAAAGATACCGACAATTCCAAATGCATAGATAATATTCAATCCAGAGATCCACGGTGTTGCAGTTTTTTCAAATGAAATGCTTTTATCGCGTGATTCCTTAAAGTTCTCTTGTAACTGTTTTGATTTTTCACCTAACAAGTTGTAACTCTTTATAACAGCTATGCCTTCTATAAACTCCAGAACCGCCTCTGTCAAATTTTCATTCTGTTCCTGCCTTGCATCAGCTTCGACAAGAGACACACGATTCATCCGCTGTGCCACAAAAATTGCAAGCAAAGTTGTTATCAGAGAAATCGCCCCTAGCCTCCAGTCTAAAACAAACATAAAAATAATTAAGATGATAGAGGCAAACCCATATGTCATGATATTGGCGATTTTCTGCATAACATTTTCTTCAACAAAAAGCATATCAGTAGATAATACGGAACTTATTTTCCCAATATTTCCTTCCGTAAAATAACCCATAGGTAACTTCTTTAAATGTTCTCCCAATTCCATCCTTTTGTCCGCAAACAGCAAATAACCTGCTCCGCTTTGCAATCTGTCACTGGCATGATGGACTAATATCTGTAAAATAACAGTAATTACTACTACAATGCCTATAATAACAGAATCTTTTCCTTGCATTGTTCCATAGTATAATTTACTAATTACTAACATTGCATACAAAATCGGCATTTTAGATAGTATTGCATCAAAAACAGAAAAGACAAATGCTAGTTTAATCCTTTTGCTATATTTACCGGACAATTTCAAGATACGGGAAATCATAGATAAAATCATTCACTCGCCTCCTTTGCGATCTGCCATCCTAAACTTCTCTGATGAGCATCCCATAATTGCTTATAAGCCCCCTGCATATGAAGTAAGTCTTGGTGTGTACCATGTTCGATCACTCCCCCACTTTTTAACACATAAATTTGATCTGCGTTTGTTACAGTAGATAACCTATGAGCAATTACAATGAGCGTTTTCCCTTTGACAAACTCCGTAAGTACAGCCTCGATTTTTGCTTCATTCTCAGAATCTGCAAATGCGGTTGCCTCATCCAAAACGATAATAGGTGCATTTTTCAGGATTGCTCTCGCCAATGTTATTCTTTGCTTTTCGCCACCAGATAATTGATTTCCACAATCTCCCGCAAATGTATAAAAACCGTCTGGAAATTTTTCAATAAACTCTGTACACTGCGCTTTTTTTGCAGCCTCTATCACTTCCTCATCCGTAGCTTCCGGTCTACCAATCCGTATATTCTCTATCAAAGTCATATTAAACAAAAAATTATCCTGCGAAACATAAGATACTAAGTTGTTTAGGGCCTTTAAACTCATATGGCAAATATTCTGATTTCCTATTGAAATGGCTCCCTCTTTTAAATCGTAGTAATGAACGAGTAGCTTCGCCAACGTACTTTTTCCAGAACCTGATTCTCCTACAAAGGCTGTTTTGGTATCAGGTCTGATCACAAGATTTATGTGATGGAGAACCTCTTTTTCATCATATCCAAAAGAAACATCCTCATATTTGATTTCATAATTACTTCCAGTAAACTCACATTCCTGTTCTTTTAAAGGCTGATTGTCTAAAATTTTTTCTAACTCTTCAATTTTATAACGAACCTGTGGTATCATCGACATAAAAGATGTAACCCGTAAGAGCGGTACCCCCAAACTCAGAGATAAACATAAAACCAAAATGTATTCTGATAATCCCGTATAGCCTCTTATCACCATCCATGAACCCACCGGCAAATTAGCCATGAGCGTACATGGTAAGACTGCTCCGTAAACTGCCATCAATGGCCAGCAGGCTTTATACCAGGATAAAGTAAAATCCCTATAATTAGTGATAGACTTTCTGAATTTTTCGTAGGATTCCCCTGACTTATTAAATACCTTTACAACCTCCATACCATTTACATATTCGATAATTGTATTATTCATAATCTGACCCGATTTATAGTAATCTGCCATTCTGCTGCTGCCTGTACTGTACATAAGCATTACCGCAATCATACCCAAAGGAATTGTAACAGCAGCTAACAAAGCAAGTTTCCAGTCAGTAAAAACCAGAAACACATAGATTACGATAATCCCTAACAGATTGGATACCCCTTCTGGAATTCCATGTGCAAGAAGCAATTCCAAACTGTCAATATCATCTACAAACACTTTTTTTAACGTACCAATCCCCTTGTTCTCAATCACGCCCAGTGGTAATTTTTCCAGCTTCCCCTGAAGGGAAATCCGAAGGTTCATTAACGTACCATAGGCGGCTTCATGAGAAAGATCAAGTCCCTTTTTATAAAAAATAGTTTGCAGAATAAGGCTTATCAGAATGCCAACTGCACATATTAGCAAAAAAGGCAGACTAATAGAAGCATTTTTAACAATTTTATCTATTATCTGATAGACAAAGAGAAATGTGGCTGTCTGGCAAAATATTGCAATCAACAACAAAACGATTGAAATAACCGTCTTTTTGTTATTCTCCCTCCCATAATAGAAAATCTTCTTTAACATTCAACCGCTCCTTTCGTATACGCATCATAAAAATAGCATTTTGTCTTTTCTATGCCCTTCTGGTCCATCGGATAATAATCGTAAACTTGATTATCCTCCAATTTAAGAACAAAATCCGCACAAGAAAATAGTAATTCAGGATCATGGGTAATCACAAAAATGCATTTCGCTTTATCTCTTATATGCAACAGGGTATTGCAAAAAGCAATCATAGACTGCTTATCAAGTCCGCTGGTGGGCTCGTCAAAATACAAAAATTGTTTCTGTGAATAAATTGCCGATGCAATAGCCAATCGTTGCTTTTGCCCGCCGGACAGAGTAGCTGGATGTTTGCTTTTTAGTTTCTCTAATTTGAATTCCTTTAATAACTCGTTTATCCGATCCTCTTTCTTCTCTTTCATTCCGAGGGAAACTTCTTCTGATACAGTAGAACCAAAAAGCTGCCTGTTCACGTCCTGCATCACTAAAAATCCTTTTTTAGTCAATATCTTTCTTCTTACTTGATGAGTATCTATAATCACATCCCCCTGATATTTCAGCAAGCCAATTAAAGACGAGATAAATGTGGTTTTCCCAACGCCATTGTTTCCAATAATCCCGACAATGCTATGTTCTTCAATGTCCAAACGAGGAATATGAAATATACTAGCCTTTCCACGTTCAAAGCGGAAATCATCAAGTGAAAGCACTGTTTTTTCGGTGTTTATTTTCTCTTGTCCTTTAAGTAGTATTTCATCCCAAGACAACATTCGTAATCCCATTTCCGTACGCTGGTCATCGGAAATACTTTTTATAGTATCGTAATCATACTCCTGTATTACTTTTCCATTTTCCATGTAAACATAACGATCGGCGATATGGTTTAAATAATGCAGTCTATGCTCCGATATGATGATTGTGATACCGTTCTCTTTCAGTTTTTTTAATATAGTCCGTAATTTCCCAATAGATTTCAAGTCCAAGTTGGACGATGGTTCATCCAGAACCATAATAGATGGAACTGTTGCATAAATAGATCCGCAGGCAACCATTTGCTTCTCTCCACCTGACAATGAAAAAATATCGCGATTCACTAAGTTTTGGATTCCAAATGCTTCTACGCTATCGTGCATTCTTTCCAAAATTATGTTTTTATCCCAGCCACGATTTTCACATCCAAATGCCAACTCTGCCGTAGTATTTATGTTAAAGAATTGCGATTTCGGATTTTGGAATACAGATCCAACCTGCTCTGCCAGTCGGTACATTTCTGCTTTCGGCACTTCCATACCGTTTACAATCGTCGTGCCTGATAAAGTACCTCCCTCGACAAAGTGAGGAATCAAACCGTTAATCAGTTTTGTTACTGTCGTTTTGCCACAGCCCGATTCTCCTGTAAGGACAACGCATTCGCCCTGTTGGATATTTAGATCAATATGGGAAAGCGTTCCTTGCTCTTTCTCATATTCAAAAGATACATCCTGAATTTGGATCACACGGAACACCTCCTTAACTTACCACAATTGAAATCACGCAAAAAATCAAACCTGCCGCCAGACACAAAAAATCCTGCACACCGAACTTCATCTCAATCATGCTCGTCTTAGGAGCAGGATTTTCAATGCCCCGCGTAACGGCGGCTGCGGACAATTCTTCTGCTGTCGTTGTTGCAGAAATCATGGTCGGCACCAATAAGCACTCAATTTTTTGTACTCCATGAATATTACGGAGCTTCATGGCATCCCTGATATAGCCGGTTTCTTCTTTCAAAGCTGGAAAATACCGGACCGTTACGGACAAAGGAATAATCAATCCCTGCGGGATGTGCCATTTCCGAAGTGCAACCATCAATTCCCGGACGGGCGTTTTCTGTAAAACCATCGTACCGACAATCAAACAAGGGAAAATCTTTCTTGCATAAGATACAATGATCGTGAAGCTGCTGGCTAAAATTTTCGGCCCGTTTGGGAATACATAGTATTGCAGCGCCAGACAAATCCCAAATGCGATTGCCAGTTTGCCTGCGGATTTTTGGCACCCGCAGGCAACGATCAGCAGGAGCAGAAAAACAACCCATGTAATTTCAACCCATACGGAGTGCTGGGTAAAGGCCACAATATTTGCCAGCACCAACAAAAGCAATTCCGTCCGTGGATCGAACCTTAATGTATGTTTTTTGCCCGCCCCATTCATCACACAATTCCTGCCTTTACAAAGTGCTTTTTGAACAGACCTCTGGCAATAAATGCGCCGATGATACCACCGATGATCGGCGCAACAAACAGAACGATTAGCATTGCATTGGATGACAGAGCTTCAACTGCCGCAACATAATCAGCAGGCATTCCCTGTTCTGTAATCTGCGCCAGGAAATCGGCCTTAAACAACCAGATGGGAAGGGGAGAACCAACCATCCCCAGCGAAAAAATCACATAGGCAATCGAATTTCCCTTGAAGCTGTTATACTTAGTCACCGCTCGGACAACTTCGGCCAAAATACAGGTAGAAGCCATCGAAATCAGGATTACCAAGGTAAATTGTCCAGTGGCAAAATAGATGAGAGCAGTGATAAGCCCCATCAGGAAAACTGCACCCAGTTTTTGAACCTTTGCGACCATCAGCATAAAGGGAATGCCTGCAAACACAGCAATGAAGCCAGGCATCAGCATCCAAAGAACAGGGTGAATACCTCCCAGAAGCATGAAGGCAAAGTTGATGACAAAGTAGATTGCGGAAAAGATACCGGTGGTAATGAGGTCTTTTCCCTTTAGTTTTTTTTCTAAATTATTGGACATAAATTTCCCTCCTTTAGTTAGCAACATCTAACCTTGTGTCCTAAAAAAAGCGCCCTGTGGCGTTTCCGTTAATTATCGTACCAAATATCTGTTTCCTTTTCCGCTCCATTCAGCCTTTTTTATTCCAATAAGACTTTTTAATTTTGAAAGTCACTAGAAAATCAATATGATCTTCATAAAGGAAGACCGGACAGCTTACGCCGCCCGGTCCCTCCTTAATTACTCCACATCCCGGAAATACCGGATGCACTTCATCAGTTCCACTGCCAGCTCCTGGTACAGATCTTCATCAAATCTTCCGTTCACCAGTGCGTTCTTGATCAGCAATGGACGGTACATCGCAAAGATCTCTGTCTTCGCTTCCATGTCGCCGGCTTTCGCCCGGAATAATAATTCATCAAAGCTCATCCTATTTATCCCCCAATCTTTTGCGTATTTTACGGATTGCATAGAAGTACGCATCCTTGCAGCGCTCTGCTGTCATCCCGGTCATCTGACCGATCTTTTTAAACGAGCGCTCCTCAAATACGTGAAGATAGATCAGCTCCCGTTCTTTCTCATTGAGCATCAGCAGCGATTTCACAAGTTTTTCATCCGAGAGTTCGTTCCACTCCGGGAACTCACCAGCAGCCTCTTTGAGCAGAATCTCTTCCCGCTCCTGGTTCTCCCTCATTTCTTCAAATGTGATCCGTTCTTCAATCTCCGCAATTTCCTCCATCAAGAAGGAGTCCTTCTCCGTCCGGATCTTTTTGTCCAGGTAACTGCTCCTGCGCCCTTTGATAAATTCCAGTAAGTATGCCGTAAAATGGTTCTTTGTCCGATCTCCCGAATAGGTATGTTTTTCATTCATATGTTGATTCCTCCTGAATTTCATCTGTAGTTCCAAAGAAATTCAGAAGGCCGGCGGCGAGCGGCACCCTGGCAGTCTTTCGTTCCGTTCCCACGGCAAAAAAATAAGACCGAAAGCTGCCAAAGGCAGCCCGATCCTATCCGGCGGATTTAACTTTACATGAGAGCACGCAGTATATGTGGTCGGAACCAACACATATACTGCGTGTAAAAGAGTTTCTTCACCTGCAAAAAGAAGCAGGATTTTTTTGAAATTGTTTCAGATAGCGTCTGATCCATCCGGCTGTTCACACCTTATCTTCCGTAGATTCCCCCTCTATGTATGCGTTATACTGCCTGTCAACACGCATAATAGCGCATTTCATATACTGCTTGTCTGCGGTAAAATATATGCAGGAAATGAGGTGATTGGATGTATAGACAACGATTGGGGGATGCTGTAAGAGAAGCCAGAATGAATTTAGATTTATCGCAGAATACGCTTGCGGAACGGTCCCACGTATCCCTTCGTACAATTTCAGATATCGAAACTTATAAGGCGAACCCTCGTTTTGACAGTCTCTGCTCCCTGGCGTCCTATCTGAACATTTCTATTGACGCGGTAATCAAAGACCGTAAGAACAATAGCGGCAGTACGACGATGCAGCAGATCCTGGTAGAATTGGAGTCTTGCTCAGAAGAAGAGCAGGTAATTGTGCTGCAAACGCTGCGAGGCCTCTTGAAAGGACTACATACCCGGACAGAGAACCCCACATAACCACCTCTTCTGCCATTGTAAGATACACTTCTCGGAAATCTTTATAGAAGTTCTATGGATTTTCTATGGAAATTCTGAAAAAACGGTGAAAAAGAGGGAGAACCCATGCGAGTTCTCCCCAAAGACCTGTATCACATATTTCTAAATGCTGCCATGGCATCCGCAATATCCTGCATCGTTCTTTCATCAATCGGAGGGCCTTCTTCGTTCAGATCCTCGATCACGGTTTCGGCAGGCTTCTTTTCTGTCTCCGGCTGCAGCTGCTGGCTGGTTAAAGTTCCAATATCTGAAACAGGAACCTCACCGGCAATCCGCTCCATTTCCTGCCGTACCAGAAGACGCACCATTGCCTGGATACTTTCCTGGGAGACTCCAGTATCTTCACCAGACTTCTTCCCCATATACTGCAGAACGGCTTCCGCAATCAGGGCCGCCTTTTTCTTCCGTCCCGTTCAGGATCTCTACGACTTCCAGATGCTCTGGATTTTTCTTGTCAAATCCTATCGTAAATACATATGGATTTTTCTTTCCCACGATCATCACTTCCCTGCCAAAGAACTGCGGTACAGGATGCCATACCCTTTCGCATTTGCGAAAATATCATCAATAAACCGATACTTGATCAGCCGGTTAGAACTTTCCAGAAAACGCCGCAGCAAAATAGCTCCGCCTCCAATAAATATGGTATAGGTAGATTTCGTATCAATGCCCCGCTCCCGGACACTGCTGAGCAAGTCGGTCACAAAATTCCGGGCCATTTCTTCTACCGTATGTACCACCATATCCGGATAATATTCCGTCTTGCCTTCCAGGATACTGTCAATGTCTGTTTCCTCCAGGAGCATATCATGATCCCCATTGACGCTGGAAATGATGTCGTTATACATGGTGATGACACCCTTTTCCATGGAGTCACAATAGTCCAGACAGGGGGCGCCGCTTCGCATCAGCAGGAAATCGGAAGTAAATCCTCCGATATCAATTCCCACCGCTTTGGGGATCTGCCGGATTTTCTCGCCCTCAGTCATCATGGCAGCATACGCCTGGGGATATACCGCAACATCCCGGATACAAGTGTGATAGGTCCTGCCGTTGTATACCAATTCCTGCACCTTCCCGTCGCCCAGGAAATATTCCCGATACCGGTCTGCCAGCTCTGCGTAATGCTTAGGCGGCACACCGATTGGCAGAGATACCTGCACCACATCTTCCTCCGCTACCTGTCCGGTCCGCTCCAGTTCCTTCGCAATGGCAAACCGGGTCAGGATGGAAAAACGCTCATCCTGCGTCTTGTCTCTCTGATAGGGAATACGCTTCCCGCTCAAAACATAATACTTGCCTTCAGTCTGAAGGAAATCTTCCCGACCTGCAGGCTTACGGTCTGTGGAAGAAAGCCCTGTGGTAAAAAGGAAATGGGTAGTCTTCATGTTCCGGTTCCCGTGATCCACGGGGATAGTCAGTTTTTTTATCATAATGCGTCACTCCTTATATTGTTTTCTACTTATTTCATACGTATGAGGTATGTAGATAGCAACTCTGGAGAGATAATTTTTTGAGACTTATTTAGGATAGTATTCCAGACGTGTCTTTGGTAGAATGTAGGCAGAAACAAATTGAAATTTTGGGGGATATGTATGATTGGTTTGTGTCTTAAAATGCGAGAGGAAAACTACTAAGAATATAAAAGGAGGTCAAAGCGTTGAGAAATGATATACTAATACGACAAGAAACACATAAAGATTTTAAAGAGATAATTTCATTGATTTTACGTTCATTTAGCGAAGGAACGGACTACTCGGATGGAACAGATATTATTGCTTTGGTAGAAGAAATACGTGATTCGGAATATTATATTCCGGAATTATCATTTGTTGCTGAATTAGACGGTAAATTAGTAGGTCATTTTCTGTTTTCGAGATTTCCATTATCTTCAACACCAAATGGAGTACACATTGATGACAGAGAAGAAAAAAATATCGTTATGCTTGCACCTGTGGCTGTTCATGCAGATCACTTTCATCAGGGAATTGGCTCCGCTATGCTTACACAAGGCATTGAAAAAGTTAGAAATGCAGGATATAAGGGGATTACAGTTGAGGGCGATTATCATTTTTATAATCGTATTGGATTTAAAACATCTTCAAAGTTTAATATTTATCCGACAAGTGGGATACCGATGAAAGAGCCACGCTGTATGATGTGTCAAGAAACTTATGAGGGAGCATTGAAAAATATAAAGGGTTATATTGTTTATGATATGTATTTTAATGCTTGAAACAAATCCTAATTTTCTCTATCAAGGCAGGCGCCGGTTTCCCGGTGCCTGCGTTTCATTTACCGTTCCACATAGGTGACGGTATTCTGTCTAAATCCATTCTCTTTATAAAAATCCCTGTATAATTCTTCCAATTCCGTCATGTTGTAAGCATCGAGTTCCGTCTCATCTTCCTGACCATCCATGTTGATAAATCCGATCCTGTAAGTACCTCCCCCGGTTGTCACAATTCCTTTTCCTGCTTCTCTGATCGTCATATCCATCCTCCATTCTTCATTCTTCAGGCAACTTTTGCCTGATTATTCTCATTCATTTCCGGGAATAATATCTTCGCCTTTTCCGGCAACAGGCGGCAGAACAGCTCTTTGTACCGTTCATATGCCTGGTTGTTGAGCGGTGCTTGCAAACAAGTAAGGCTCCAGACCAGCAATTCTTCTTCCTCTGTGTCATACTTTCCGGTGGTAAAGACATTTCCGTTATAAACCGGTTTAGGCGGTTTGCTGATTTCCTGCAGTTCGCCTTTTGTCCTGGCATTTTGAAGCATCGCTGTCTTTTTCTGAACAAATCCTAAGATAATCTCCTCCAGCATCCCCCGCTCCTGATAACGCCAGGCCCGCTGAAAAATTGTCTGGAGTGTTTGTATCCGCTCCTCCTTAAGCCTGTCATCTTCTTTTCCTTCAATTTTCTCCCGTTCTTTCTCATATTCAGCTTCCAACATGATACTTTCCTCCATAAAAAAAGACCGGCATGGTGTCTTCCTTTTCCATACCGGCGCTGTTTTCTGTTCCTATACTTTTCTTCTTCAATTTGCTATTTCCTCTGTCAATTTCCCGTGGACAATATACCGATAATCCCGTCTGGAGCTGACACAGGTGGAAAGTGTCACCACCCGGTCTGATTTCCCGACTTCCACACCGGTATCATATCCCGCATAGGAGCGGATCTGCTTCAGAAAAGCCTGAAAGTCTGCCTCTTCCGGAAACGCATAGGTGTAAGCCTCGCTCCCTACATACCCGGCATAACAAGAGAAGATCTGATATCTCAACACCTTTCCAGGCACATACAGGTAAAAGTAAGGGGATGCTTCCCACAGAGCCTGATCCTGATAATGGGAGAGGGTTCCAAACATACTGCCATTTTTCATATTGTGGCCGTATACAATGGTGTTTGGATCCGTGAAATCCTGCTGGTTATGCCAGTCCGCAAAGATACTGCCGCTGCTGTTGTACTCCCCGGTAAACAGATGATGCAGATAATAAGCATTATCGGTTCCCTGTACCACCGGATAACTGATGGAAAGGCCGGGAATATCAATCCAGGCGATCACGTCCGGGTTCACAGCCTGCAGTCCTTCAAAATCAATCTGCAGATATCCGTCTGGTTCTATATCGGTTTTATCTGGTTCCGACGTCTCCTCCGGCTCCTCCACAAATGAGGCAAGCTCTTCGTAGGTATCCTCGCCCTCCTGGTATTCTCCATAGATTCCTCTCAGTTTCCATGCTGAAAAAGCAAGCGCGCCGATGGCAAGCAGGATCCCTGCCAGAAACAGCAGCTTTTCTCCTTTTCTCATGCTTCCACTCCCTTCTGTTTCTGCAAAGGGGCTGACGTCGCAGCCCGCTTTGCGTAATAATAATCATCTATACCTTTGATTTTTCCATTCCAGTTACCATCTGCATCCTGATCCCAGATCATACGGCTAACCGGCAGGGACAACTCCTGACAGATCCCATAGACTTTTCCACAGGCGTTCTGGATGATCCGGCGCTTTTCCACCTTGTATGGACAGTTTTCCGGCATCTCCTTTTCACTGCAGACAGAACATTTATGATAATGCCTATCACAGTCTGTTTTCAGCTTCTTGTCCATGTCAAACGCCTCAAACAGAAATTTCATCTTTCTCTGCTGAAATTCCTCCAGAACCGGACGCAGGCTCCGATACATATTCACACCCGCCAGACAGATAAATGTATGCCCGGACAGGTAGTGGGCAATCGAGCCTTTCAGTCCGCCCTCCGTCAAATAGACGTTTTCCGCATCCAGATCTCCGATCACATGAACCGGGCTTCCGGAAGAAACGCCGTTTGGATAGCCCGCACTGGAAAGCCAGAGATATTTGTTGTTATCCCTGGGATGATCCAGACGGATCTGACATGCCTGTATCTTTCCATCCATGGATTCCACAGGAACCAGGAAGCCGGAGTTCTTCGTCTTGAAATTCAGCGTCCAACGCTCCTCCGTATCCCGATAAAATCCCGGCACACCTTCCAGCACACAGCCTCTCTCCTGAAGTGTCTCTGCAATCTTATGCAGCCCATACATCGGAACACTCCGGTAACGCCGTTCTTTTATCTGTTCGATTGTAAGACCCCGGGAGATCAAGTTTTCCCTATGTATACTGTAAAGGGGAAGCTGATCCAGTAATTCCGTATAGGTACGGTGTCGTTCATCCAGTGACGCAAGGTTCGACTGCACAGGTTCTTCCTTTTCTTCCTGTACCCTTGTCTGACGCACCTGCCGGTATTCTCCCCGGTTGAGGGCTTCCCGGATCTCACGGTTCGCTTCAGAAAGCGTCAAATTATGCAACTCGCCATAGAGACTTAGCATCCCGCCGGATTTATCACAGCGGTTGCACCGGAATACATTCTTTGCCGGATTAATGTTAAACCGCCCTTTGGTATCGCCGCAGAAGGGACAGTCATAGTAATTCCCCCGTCGCTTATGAAGCCTCAGAAGATGGACTACATCTAAAATGTCGTAATCAAACTCCGGTCCGTCATACATCCATGCCCGTCCTCCTTTCTCCCGTAGCCCTTTGACAGACTACGGGTATTGTGTATTACTTTATCCTGCAAGCGGCAACGCTTGGTTTAACAGCACCCTGGCTGCCGCCGGGATCAGATTGTTATGCCCCCGGTAGCTGTTAGCGAAATAATCCAGGCTGGAAGGGCTTTCCACAGCCACCTGCCCCATAGATTTTCCGCCAAATTTTCCTTTGCCACCGATAACCACGGCTTTCGCCTGCTCATAGGTCATTTGGTTCACCAGCTCCTCCACGGGAAGATTTTTGTCCAGCGGAATATCCGGAGTAGCCACTGTTGGTTTCATCTGTTGTACAGACGCTCGCATCATATTTCCCTGCACCTGGGCCTGACGATAGAATTGGTTCATCATGCTCTGACTGGGATTGGTTTCTGCCGGTCTGCCTGGATACGGCATATTTCCAGCGGGAGTGTTCCCGGCATAGCTGTTCTGACCACTGTAGTCCGGCTGTCCGGCATAAACCGGCTGTCCTCCATAAGAGGGAGTACCTACGGCAGCTTCCGGATATTGCGGCGGTACAGGGATTCCCGCATCCACCTGCGCCGGATCGTTGCTTTCTCCCACATCCGCAAACTGGACACCAAAGCCCGCATCGGAGAGTGCCCTTCCCACGGCGGCAGTCTCTGCCATCTCTAGGAACTTGTCCCCAAACTTCGGATCCTCTGAGCGGAATTTCATAGAAAAAGCATTGGCAATATAGTTCTCCGGTGCATCTTCATGGTTCAGATAGATCCTTGCCTCTGCCAACGCCATATTTTCGGTAAACCGAACAATGGTACTGGCGATCCGCCCCAGAGGATAGGCCAGACGGAACCAGAGTTTCCGGTACTTTACGTCCAGATAAAGCTGATCTTCCTGATCCTCCTGTTTGATCGTGCGGGCAAATTCCAGAGGCTCAAATCCCTCTACCCGGTTCAAAGCCGCCACTGCCTGATTTTTCTGATACAGTAATTCGTTCATAAATCTGCTCCTTTCGCAAACAGGGCAGGATATCCCTCTACATAAGGAATAGCCTGCCTTTCTTCATAAGTGGAAATTATTTTTATACCGCAAGCCGAAGCTGTTTCGGCTCACGCTCATTCAGGTATTGATAATAGTAACGGGTGATCCGCTCCCCAAGAGCTGTATTGCGCCTGCCGGCATCGTCCGTATGGACTGCCTGGCAGACTGCGTTCCATTGCCCCACCAGATACACCTTTTTCTTTGCACGGGTAATGCCTGTGTACAGGATATTCCGCTTCAGCATCATATAAAAGGCTCTCACCCAGGGGATGATGACAATATCGCACTCGGATCCCTGGGACTTGTGTATGGTAATGGCATTGGCGTGTTCGATCATCTCCAGATCTTCCGTCTCGTAGGTCACGACACGTCCATCCGGAAATTCGATCACCGTTTTTACGGTTCCTTCCTCATCCGTATAAAAATCCGTAATCCTTCCCAGGTCCCCATTGCTGGCCATCAACGTATTCTTGTTCTGAAGCACCTTATCCCCTTCCCGGTAGGTCTGCCCTCCTGCGGACAGTTCCTTTTTCCCAGGACTTGGCGGATTGATCAGGTCCTCCAGGCTCCGGTTCAGCTCGTTAGCGCCGTTTACCGTCTTTACCCGATAGGGTGTCAGGATCTGTACATGGTCCAGGCCGTTCCTTGCGGCCTCTTCCTGATAAAGCTGACGTACCATGGCTGCTGTCTCATCTGCCGAATTGCAGGAGACAAACTGGAAATCATCTCCAAACCCGAAATCCGTCCGGTTTGCCAACATTTTACGGGCATTTAAGTGGATGTTGCTGGTCTTTCCCTGGCGGAATACCAGATCCAGCACCGTCACAGGGATCAGCCCGCAGCCGATCAATTGCCGGAACACATCACCGGCTCCCACAGAAGGGAGCTGATCTACGTCGCCTACCAGCAGGATACGGGAGGCAGGCTTTACCCTGCGGAAAAATTCATATCCCAAATGCATATCTACCATGGATACTTCATCCAGATTCAGAAATCCGGCCTCCAGATATTCTACTGCGTCTTCATAATCGGCAAAGTCACCCAGAAGCCCCAGAGCCATGTGCATCGTTGAGGCGTCTTCATGCCCGGTGCTTTCCGCCATCCGGCGTGCCGCACGCCCCGTAGGAGCCATGAGCTGCACCTGTGATCGGCAGACAATGGCATGGATATAAAGGATGACTTTTAACACGGTGGTCTTCCCGGTTCCAGGCCCTCCGGTAATAATACTGATCTGGTTCTGGAACACCATACGCACTGCCTGCTTCTGCTTTTCTGACAGGGTAATCCCCAGGGCAGTCTGGGCCTGCGCCAATTCCTTTTCGATGTCATACGCCTCGCCCTGATCCAACAGACGCCGGGCGATCATGGAAGCAGTCTGGTTTTCTTCCTCATACCGCTTCTTCACATACACACGCTCGCCGTCTACCACAATGCTTTCCTGCATCACCAGCCGGTAGAGTACCCTCTGGATATCTGTTTCTGTTACTGCCTGATTCGGAAGATCCTGGTTCAGCATGGTATAGGCCCGCTGGATCAGCTCCGGGCGCTCCAGGTACAGATGCCCCTCCTCCTTCATAGCTGATTCCATGAGATGGGAGAGGCAGCCTGAAATCCGCATGGGATCATTGAGCGCCTGGCAGTTCTGCCGTCCAATGGCATCTACTGTTAAAAAGCCAAACCCTTTCACAGCACAGAGCTGATAAGGCCTGTGGCGGACAATCTCCACGGACTCATTGCGAAACCGCTGGAGGATCAGGTTCACCTTTTTAGGCGTTACCTTATAGGGTGCCAGGAATGTCATGAGTTCCCGGAACACCTTGTTTTTTCCGTAGGACTCCACAATCCCCTTCAGCTTTTTCTGGGAAATTCCTTTTACCTTCAGAAGCTCCTGGGGATGTTCTTCCATGATTTCCAGCGTATTAAGGCCAAATTCTTTGTAAATGGCCTCTGCAACTTTTGGCCCCACACCCTTTACAGAACCGCAGGAGAGGTAGCCTAAGATCCCCTCCTTCGTGCGCGGCACGATCTCCATGAAATTTTCCACCTGATACTGCAGGCCGTGGCTGGACTTTTCCCACTGTCCTTCCATCTCGATCTCAATCTGGTCAGACTGGGGCAGGTCAAAGCCTATGGCGATAAACCCGATCACTTTCTGGCCCTGTAAGTATTTGTCTCTGGCAGCAAGCGGTACAGAAGCATCCTTCGTCGTAAACACCGCAATGGTGTATCCATTCTCCTCATTCAGAAATATGGTTTTCCGGTATCTGCACCGCATATTCGATCTCCTTCCAATTTTTTATCTTCCGTAACTGAAACGGATCCCGGCCTCCTTCGAGCCAGTACACCGCCTTCCCGGTATCATGGGCATAACGGATTTCTCCTTCCATGCCGGAAGAAATCCTGCCGCCACAGATAATCAGCACATCACAGAAGTCTAAAAGCTGTTTTCCAATGGAAAGCGCCAGCTTCCGTTCCTCTGGTATGGTGTCATCCAGCATCAGCGGCAGATAGGCATGGGAGGCATACGTGCGGCAGTGGAATACCTCTCTGATCGTATCCAGATACGCCTTCGCAAGCCCCATGTTAAACATTCGTTCTTCCCGGGTTTTTGCAGACAACGGAGAGCAGATATACGCTCTTTTTCCTTTTAACATCACGCCGCCTCCTTCTTTAACCGGAAGATCCGGTTTTCTGTTTCTGTAGCATATTCTTTGAAAATATCCGGATGCTGCACTTTCAGCTTTTCAAGATTTTCTTTCCCGATCATCGTCCTGCGGGTCGGGTTAAAGGTAATCTTGTAACGGTTGGTTCCGTCTTCCAGAAATGCCTTGCATCCCTGTCCCATCAGCTCCACAAAAGGAACACTGATCGCACGCTGTTCTGCGTCAATTTCCTTCTTACGCTTCTCTAAGCGTGATTTTTCATCTGATAAAGCAAGATACTTTTCCAGGCTTTTGGAATCCAGCGTCGTGATTGGGATTTCCGGGATCGACTTATCAGCATAGCCGCTGTAACGGCGGATGCTGGCAAGCACCAGATCCGGTTTCCCCACCAGCGGCGGTTCCACCTTCTTCTCCACAAATTCACGCCAGAAATATCCTTCCTGCTCGATGATATCCTGCTCTTCCATGAGATCACGCTCCAGAGGACGGTATACAAAGTCGTTCTCGTTATTCCCCCACAGACACGCAATAAATGCATGACTGATGTTCACCACCGACATATAGTGCCGCACCTGATAGACATAGTGCTCCGGGATTTTCCCGTCATCCCACTTCTCTTTGGCGTTATAATTACAGGTTTTGCACTCCAGTATGGCAAAGCTGCCATCCGGCATACGCACAAAGAAATCAATATCGGCAAGCATAAACGGGTAAAGCGGATGCCGGAACATGATCCGCACGGGAAACACCTCCAGGCCGGTTTTCTTAGAGAAAATCTCCGCTACCAGATCCTCCAGTCTGTGTCCAAATTCCTTGGCAACCCAGTTGGCTTCAGGTTCCTCAATCACCGGGGTAACGCCAATCTTGTCATAGTAAAGATCACGGCTGGTAACAAAAGGCGAGATTCCCATGATAGCGGCTACATCACTGCCTCCGATCCCCAGACGGCGGAATGCGAGCCATTGCTCTCTGGAGAGGGTACTGATATCCACGACCTGTTCCGGTTCATAATCCATTCGTAACATCTGTTTCATAAGCTCCTCCTTAACACTTAACGGCGCCATATACATCAAATTCCTTCCAGTCCATGGCAAGGGCCCTGGTCAGGTTTTCCTCCATCCGCAAAAGCTGGCTGCCGGTAAATCCCTGGCAGGCGGCATAGAAGGGTGCCTCGTTCATGGCATAGTAAAGGTCATGGGCCGTACAGCTCTGTTCCCCGTTCTGTGCCACATACATCTCCACCACTTCATTACGGATCGCCGCCTTGATCTTCAGCTTTTTCATCAGTAACCTTAAGCAGTTCACCGGGTTATGGATCTCGATTTCCAGAAGCGCTGCCAAACGCTCTGTGGCATCCTGATATCTTGCATACACTTCTTTCAAATTGTTGCGGTAATCCAGGATTGTGCTGTGGTTCCTGTGCGCCAGAGTGATCGGGCTTCCCAGGCTGAGCGTATGGTTGTTCCCGTCTGTCAGCAGCATAGGATACAGATTGACACCGCTGGCTGCGACATCAGAAGTGGTCAGGCGCAGCGCCGGTGTAAGATTCTTTCTGCTTACTCCGTACCGGTCCAGCGCATCCCTGTAGGTGTCCAGAAGCTCCTGGTTCCCGGAAAGCGTCCACATGGCACTCATGACGGAATGGTCATAGGTTCCGGAGCCTTCCAGATAAGCGCTTCCCTTGAAATTCGTGTGCAGATATTCACTGGTCATCTCAAAGATTGCTTTCATGTCCAGTACGCTGTAATCATGGGCGTCTCCCCCGTGGACTGCAGAGACTTTTCCATCCGCAATCTTGATGAGGCATTCCCCTTTCGCTGCTTTCAGGCAGCAATTCACAACCTTTGCATAAGTTGCCAGATCCAGCTTTCGCAGGCCGTCCCCGCCGATACCGGCACGTCCTAAGATTGTCTGGATTGCACAGTTCCGGACCGGATATGCCTCGCCTCGTACCTTCAGTACAAGCCGGGTGTGCTTTTCCGTATCCTTCAGGATTTCCTCCATCTCTGCGTCTCCGTTATCCAGGTTGTCCGCCTCTTTTTCAAGCGGCACCAGCCGGAGGGCCCGGATGGGCTTGCGGATCCACTCTGAGGCTTTCCCTCTTCTTGAAAGAAAATCAAGCATCTCCTCTGCCGTGGCAAATGTCTTTTCAAAACCATCTGCGTAAACCATTGTTTCATTCATTGTTTCTTCCACCTTTCTTTAAAATAATTATCCATAAACAGCCGAAGCTGATTGTGGCAGGCCACATACATACACAAAAATCCGGCAGAAACATTTTCTTCCGGATAAACGGCAACAAAAAAGGATGAGCAGAGAAACCTCTTGTTTTCTCCATTCATCCTTTTCCAATCTGGTTCTTCACCGATAAAACAAAAAAAGTGCCACACAGCCATTTCAGGCATACGGTGACACTTCACTACAAACATAAACAACTTATGCCGGGAAAAGCTCCTGCTTTTCCTCTTCATGTACGGGATTTCTCAAAATCCCAAAACATGATCCCCCGCCGGGGAACGCATAAAAAAGAACTATATCAGTATAGTAGCACAGGATATAGGTGCTGTCAATTTGTTTTATACTATATATGGTATGTGATAATGACATAACTATCCTATTTTGTGGCTTTTGTTTCCTCCTCGCAGACAAACGTGATCTGTCTTGACATAAATTCCTCACAGCTTGTCAGAATTTTTCCATGTTTCTTTTGCTCCTCACTGGCATTACGATTACACCGTTCTTCAAAGATACATTCTTCACAATTGTTTGCCAGCGCCCTGCGGATCCATTTCAATTCTTCCTGCGTACCAATGATTTTCATGAAAAACACCTCATTAACATCATACCCCAAAACAGCGGTTCTATCACATTTTTTTGCAATCAGGTATATAGCAGTAAATTCCGGTTATATTCCGTAATATAAGTGGTTATTCAGTTATTATCTCTATTTTATTCCGTAATTTGCCGGAAGTAAATAGTTTAAAATCGAAGGAAGATGTAGGAAGAGAGGTGGATGACATGGATAAAAAATATATCGGTGACAGGATTACCGAACTGCGGATAAAAAAGAATGTATCCGAATATCAGATGAGCCTGGATCTCGGCAAAAACAAAAGCTACATCCAGTCCATTTCTTCCGGGCGCTCCCTGCCTACCATGGAGAACTTCCTGGAAATCTGCGAGTATCTGGAAGTAACTCCCTGCCAGTTCTTCGATACAGCTCTTCACAATCTTCCTCTATACGAAAAAGCGGCTGACTTATTAAAGCAGCTCGACGATGAGGATATGATCGCTGTAATCAGTATACTACATCGGCTCGCTGCCAGACATAAATAATTTTCAGATGCTGTCCATACGGGCAGCTTTTTTTCTATTTTTTTACACATTCTGCATTTTCTCCGCTATTTCCCTTACAAATGGCAAAATAGAGTACCTTGAAAATTTCATACCCTCCCGGAAGAGGGATACGGGTGCCTGCAGATAGTGCAGCATGATGCGTGCCTGCAGGCTTTAAGATTGCATAGCAACGCCGAAGACGCGGCTTGGGAAGGCGCAGGAACTGGCTTGCAGGGAGATAGAGAAAAACGGTATCTTAAACATAACTATAATTTATTTTTGCAAGAGGTATCTGAACCTAAAGACCTTTTACTCAAATTCTGGTATAATAATGAACAGGTATTGAGAATGGTACTCTGTTCATGGAAAGGAGGGTTATGGTTACTGTAACGAAATCAGATTTAATTGCACTTGGATATGGTCCTTCTTTTGCTGCTGACATTATACGTGAGGCTAAAAAGTTAATGGTGGAAAAAGGACATACCTACTATCAGTCAAGAAAGCTGGACAGAGTTCCAAAAGAGGCCGTAGAAGAACTGCTCGGTATCAAACTTCCAGATGAGCAGTAATGACACACTTCTTGCAGAAATGTAAGGAGTAAACTTTATGGCAAAAGATCCAATTAAAAAAGCTGAAAACGGAACCTATTATTTCAGGGCAAACCTGGGCTATGATTCTGTAACCGGAAAGCAGATCCAGAAATACCGCAGCGGCTTTTCTACAAAAAAGGAGGCTCGTACAGAGTATTCCCGATTGGTGCTGGCGGCAGAAGAAGGACTGGCTATGGAAAAGAAACAGCCCTCGTTTAAGCAGTACATTGAGGAAATTTATCTTCCATGGTATAAAACGCAGGTCAAAGAAAGTACCTATAAAAACCGATTAAATACTATTGAAAAGCACTTTAAATTTTTTTACAGGAAAAAGGTTGCTGAAATAGAGCCGATTCATGTACAGGCATGGCAGCTGAAGCTGGCAAAAGAGTACAGTCCAAATTATGTACGGATTATCCAGGGCATGTTGTCGCTCGCTTTTGACCGTGCAATTATCCTTGGTCTTGCTTCAAAAAATCCGTCACGTATGGTCGGCAATATTAAGTCAAAAAAAGTGAAGATAGATTTCTGGACGCTGGATGAATTTCAGAAAGTCATTTCTCTTTTATACAAGGGTGACTACTATGAACATTATTTGTTCATCTGCTTCTGGCTCCTGTTCACAACAGGACTGCGGATCGGAGAGGCTGCTGCATTACAGTGGGATGACATTGATTTTGAAAGCGGAATAATCAGTGTAACCAAAACACTGTATTACAAATCAATGACGGAATACAAATTTGTGGAACCCAAAACATCTGCCAGTGTCCGAACAGTTGTGCTTGATGATGATACTATCAGGGAATTAAAAGAGTGGAAAGAAGTACAGAAAAAAGTTTTGAAAGACTGTAACTTTGTACTAAGCTACAATGGGATTCCCACCAGCAAGCATACCCTGCCAAGAGCCCTGGAAAAGCTGGCAGGGCTTGCCGGCGTTCACCGAATTAAAATCCATGCTTTACGTCATTCTCATGTTGCACTCTTAATCAGCATGGGGGTGAATCCATTGATCATTAAAGACCGTCTCGGCCACGAAAAAATCCAGACGACTTTAGGGACCTATGGACATCTATATCCTAACAGCAACTTTGAGGTTGCTAAAATGTTAGGCGGAGTTATTAACTTCACACCTGCTACGGAAAGCGTGGCTGATTACACACACAATCAGTTCACCGCTTCTTATCACAGGCAAATGTAAAAATGCAATGATAATGCAATCCAGAGGCACCGGTGCCGGAAAAGCCCGTAAATAAAGGCTTTCTGGCCCACCGCCGACTATTCGAACTCAATCGTTGCCGGTGGTTTCCCTGTGCAGTCATAGAGCACGCGGTTAACACCTTTGACTTCATTGACAATACGGTTTGTGACTTTTTCAAGGACTTCCCACGGAATATGTGCGGATTCGGCGGTCATGAAGTCACTCGTGGTGACAGCTCGAAGGGCAATTGCATAGTCGTAGGTTCGCCCGTCACCCATGACGCCAACGGAACGCATGTTGGTGAGGGCCGCAAAGTACTGACCAAGGTTTTTGTCAACGCCTGCTTTGGCGATTTCTTCGCGATAGATATAGTCAGCATCCTGAACAATGTGGACTTTTTCTTCGGTAACTTCGCCGATGATACGTATTCCAAGGCCCGGACCCGGAAATGGCTGACGGCTTACAAGATATTCCGGAATACCAAGTTCACGGCCGGCGTTGCGGACTTCATCCTTGAAAAGAAGGCGCAGAGGCTCAACGATTTCTTTGAAATCTACATAATCCGGGAGGCCGCCCACGTTGTGGTGGGATTTAATGACTGCAGATTTGCCAAGACCGGATTCGATCACATCTGGATAGATGGTTCCCTGAACGAGGAAATCTACAGTACCGATTTTTTTGGCTTCTTCTTCAAATACACGGATGAACTCTTCTCCGATGATCTTACGTTTTGCTTCCGGTTCAGTAACTCCGGCAAGTTTACTATAAAATCGCTCCTGAGCATTGACGCGGACGAAGTTCAGGTCATACGGGCCGTCCGGTCCAAAAACAGCTTCCACTTCGTCACCCTCGTTTTTACGGAGCAGACCGTGGTCTACAAATACGCAAGTAAGCTGTTTGCCGACAGCTTTGGCAAGCATTACTGCCGCCACAGAGGAATCGACACCGCCCGACAGGGCGCAGAGCACTTTGCCGTCGCCGATTTTTTTCCGAAGCTGTTCAATTGTGGCTTCTACAAAAGAGTCCATCTTCCAGTCTCCGCTGCATCCGCAGACCTTGTAAACAAAGTTCGAGAGCATGGTCATACCTTCCTGGGTGTGCATAACCTCCGGATGAAACTGGGTGGCGTAGAATTTCTTTTCCGGGCATTCCATGGCTGCCACCGGGCAGACCGGAGTGCTGGCAATAACTTTAAAACCGGCTGGCGCTTCGGAGATATAGTCGGTGTGGCTCATCCAGCAGATGGTTTTTTCGGAAACACCCTCAAACAATACGGAGGCGGTATTAACATCCACTTCGGTCTTACCGTATTCACTGACTGGAGCCGTTTCAACCTTGCCGCCCAATATATGGGCCATTAACTGGGAGCCGTAGCAGATGCCTAAGATCGGCACGCCCAGTTCAAAAATTTCTTTCTGATATGTCGGCGAATCTTCGCCATAAACACTGTTTGGTCCTCCGGTAAAGATGATTCCCTTTGGATTTAAGGACTTAATCTGTTCCAGGGTCATGGTATGGGGATGAACTTCACAGTATACGTGACACTCTCTGACACGTCTTGCAATCAACTGATTATACTGTCCGCCAAAGTCCAATACAATAATCATTTCTCGATTCATGTACCGTCTCCTCCTATGTTATTTATATTTAATCTAATTTTTTAAAGGGTAACTTTTATAATACAACATTTTCAAACCAAATACCATACTATTTTTTATCCCGTTCGAGATACTTTTTAATATATTTTCCGGTATAGGAAATCGGTGACTGGGCAACCTCTTCCGGCGTGCCCTGGGCAATGACAGTGCCGCCCCGGTCGCCGCCGTCAGGACCAATGTCAATAATATGATCGGCGGTCTTTATAACATCCAGATTATGTTCAATGACAACCACCGTATTTCCTCCGTCAGTCAGACGCTGAAGAATGTCAATCAATTTATGAACATCGGCAAAATGAAGACCTGTCGTCGGCTCGTCAAGAATATATATTGTCTTGCCGGTGCTTCGACGGCTGAGCTCTGTCGCCAACTTGACACGCTGGGCTTCGCCACCGGACAGGGTAGTCGACGGCTGTCCGAGACGAACATAAGAGAGGCCCACATCGTTGAGGGTTTCGATCTTGCGCCGGATCGACGGCACATTCTCGAAAAATTCCAAAGCCTCTTCCACCGTCATATTGAGAACATCATAGATGTTTTTCCCCTTATATTTAACCTCCAGAGTTTCCCGGTTATAGCGTTTTCCTTGGCAAACCTCACACGGCACATAGATGTCAGCCAAAAAATGCATTTCAATCTTAATAATACCATCGCCGGCGCAGGCCTCACACCTTCCGCCTTTAACATTGAAACTGAAACGGCCCTTTTTGTATCCCCGCTCCTTGGCGTCTACCGTGGAAGCAAACAAATCCCGAATTATATCAAATACGCCGGTGTATGTGGCCGGATTGGAACGCGGTGTCCGTCCAATCGGCGACTGATCAATATCGATCACCTTGTCCAACTGGTCAATACCTAAAATGTCTCTATGCTTTCCTGGTCGAGATGTCCTGGAATGGTTCAGGTCTCTGGCCAGACGTTTATATAAAATTTCATTGACAATGGAGCTTTTTCCCGAACCGGATACGCCGGTGACACAGGTAAATACACCTAAAGGAATGTCCACGTCGATATTTTTCAGATTATTTTCCTGGGCGCCGAGGATTGTCAGATGTCCCGTCGGCTCCCGACGCTGCGTCGGAACCGGAATCCGCTTTTTGCCGGACAGATATGCTGCCGTAATAGATTTACGGCTTCGGATAAATTCCTTCGGCGTGCCCTTGGCCACCACCTCGCCGCCATGTTCTCCTGCACCAGGACCAATATCCACCACATAGTCCGATTGAAGCATAGTATCTTCGTCATGTTCAACCACTATAAGACTGTTTCCCAAATCCCGCAGTTCCTTCAACGCACTCAAAAGCTTATCATTATCCTTCTGGTGAAGGCCAATACTCGGCTCATCGAGAATATAGGCCACACCGACCAAACCGGAACCGATTTGAGTCGCCAGACGGATTCGCTGAGCCTCGCCGCCGGACAGGGTTCCTGTTGAGCGGGCCAGCATAAGATAATCCAGGCCCACATTCACAAGAAAGCCCAGGCGGGAACGAATTTCCTTTAAAATCTGCTGTCCGATTCTCTGCTGATGCTCACTCAATGTAAGATGATTCATAAAATCTAAAAGCTCAACAATGGACATTTCCGTAATTTCCGCAATATTTTTCTCCGAAACCGTGACCGCTAGAGATTCCCGCTTCAAACGTTTACCGCCGCACTCACCGCAAGGTGTAATCATCATAAAGTTTTCATATTCCTGCCGGATAATCTCTGAACCAGTTTCCCGGTATTTGCGCTCCATGTTTCGAATCAGACCTTCAAAGGCCACGTCATAAACTCCCTCGCCCCGCATTCCTTTATAATGAACTTTCACCGACACCCCGTTGGTTCCATGAAGCAAAACATCCTGTATATTTTTCGGATAATCCCTAAACGGTGTATCTAGGGAAAAATGATAATGCTCTGCCAGAGCAACAAGGATAGCGTTTGTAAAACTACCTTTAGAGTTGGCGGACTGCCATCCCATGGCTACAATGGCCCCCTCGTTAATACTCAACGACATATCTGGAATCAGAAGTTCCGGCGAAAATTCCATTTTAAAGCCCAACCCTTTACATACCGGACAGGCTCCAAAAGGATTGTTGAAAGAAAAACTTCTCGGCTCTATCTCGTCCAGACTGACACCGCAGTCCGGACAGGAAAAGCTCTGACTGAAATTCATCTGCTCCCCGCCGATCACATCGACAACAACCAGGCCATCGGACAGCTTCATCGTTGTTTCCAGAGAATCTGCCAGACGTTTTTCGATACCTGCTTTGACCGCCAGACGGTCCACTACAATTTCAATATTATGTTTTTTATTTTTCTCCAGCTTGATTTCCTCGGATAGTTCATAAAGATTTCCGTCCACCATGACCCGGACGTAACCGCTGCGCTTTGCCTGCTGAAAAATTTTCACGTGTTCGCCTTTACGACCGCGAACCACCGGCGCCAAGAGCTGAATACGGGTTCGCTCCGGCAGGGCCAGAATGGCGTCCACCATCTGGTCCACTGTCTGCTTCTGAATCACCTTTCCGCATTTTGGACAATGTGGAATCCCAATCCGGGCATAAAGTAAACGCAGATAATCATAAATTTCCGTAACCGTTCCTACGGTAGACCGGGGATTACGATTTGTAGATTTCTGATCAATGGAAATCGCCGGTGGAAGTCCGGAAATACTCTCCACCTCCGGTTTTTCCATCTGTCCAAGAAACTGACGGGCATAGGATGACAGGGATTCCATATAGCGTCGCTGCCCCTCTGCATAAATCGTATCAAAAGCCAAAGAGGATTTCCCGGAACCGCTCAGGCCGGTAAGAACAACCAGCTCATTTCGCGGAATATCTATATCAATGCCTTTTAAATTATGCTCTTTGGCGCCTCTAATCTTTATATATTCTTTTCTTGCTGCCATAACTACCTCTTTTTGTCTGTCTCACCTGTCAGGACGCCATCTGAATTTTCCAATTGACGCCGTGCTTCCTCTCCATTCAATGCTTCCCCTTCCTCCGGACTCAGAAGAAATACCTTAATACCGGCATTCTCTGCCTGCTCTTCAATGTCCGAAATGCTTTCCAAACCCACCGGGACAATAAACAAAACATCCATCGGCGCCTCTACAAGCGCTTCCAACTGTTCTATCTGACGGAGCGCATCGCCGTGGGCATCAACAATATTCAAATGATATCCGTCGGTTTCCGTAAAAGCAGTATAAAACGATTCCGTCTGAGCCACCTGCCACTCATAGAGATTGGAACACTGGGCCAAACCCACATTCACCTTATCCGTCCGGGCAGTGATCTCTTCACTGTTTTCTGTTTCCAACTGCTGATTTTCATCAACATATCCAAGATGGACCTCTTCTGTTTCCGAATCAACATGACGGGACGAAACGGCCTTGCCGCATGCGGCAAGGCTCCATATTATTATTAAAACAGTAAACATATACAAACAACGTTTCATTATTTGCGTATTTCTAATAATTTCTTCTTTAAATCATCTTCCATCTGACGGAGCTCGCCCTCTGCCGCCAGACGTTTTTCTCTGCCCTCAGTCTGAATCTTCATAATCTCATCCAATGTGGAAATTAAAGATTCGTTTGTCTGTTTCAGAGTCTCAATATCCACAATGCCTCTCTCAGAAGCTTTTGCCGTCTCAATCGACGCCATCTTCAATGTCTCCGCATTCTTCTTGAGAAGCTCATTGGTCATATCAGTTACCTGCTGCTGGGCCCTCGCAGCCTGATTCGAATGTTCCACACCCAAAGCAAAAACCATCTGACTCTTCCAAAGCGGAATCGTATTGACCACCGTGGACTGAATCTTTTCCACCATCATCGTATCGCTGTTTTGCACAAGTCGAATCTGCGGTGCCGTCTGAATGGAAATCATCCGGGTTAAATCCAAATCATGAAGCTTTTTCTCAAAACGCTGGCATAAGGCTTCCAAATCCTTGGCGGCCTGCGCATCCTCGGCCAGTCCACTTGTTTCTGCCTTTTTGATAAGCACCGGAAGTTCTTCCCTGCGTACCTGCTCCAGTTTTTTCTTGCCAGCCAGAATGTACATCGTCAGCTCTTTAAAGTAAGTGAGATTTAATTCATACATTTTATCCAGAGTAGCAATATCCTTTAATAAAACGACCTGGTGAGCCTCCAGAGATTTGCAGATATGCATGACATTATCTTCTGCTTTGGCATATTTTGCCTTCATTGAGGTCATTTTATTCGAGGTTTTCTTAAAAAGTCCTCCGAAGAAGCCCTTGCTCTCCTCCTCAGCATCAAAGCTTTTCAATTCTGTAACGACGCTGCTGAGCATATCACCCACTTCACCCAAATCCTTGGAACGCACATTTTCCAGCGCTGCTTCGGAAAAATCCGCCATCTTTTTTTGAACTCCCGAGCCATATTTCAAAATGGCATTCGTATTGTTCAAATCAATCTGCTGGCTAAAGCTGTCCACCATGGCCCGTTCTTCATCACTTAATACAGAATCGTCCATCGGTTCCACTTCCTTTGCCGTCGTCCCCGCCAACTCAGCTTTTTCCTTCATCTCCGGCGCCTCATCAAACACCAGTGTCGGCGCCGTCTGAAAATCCTTAAATGCTTCACTCATCCTTCTCTCTCCTTACTTTATAAGATTTCTTATGTAAGCCCCACTCCGCAAAATTCCACCTTATAGACGTGGATTATGGGATAATTCGTCCCCCGTCAGCCCCTCATTAGCGAGCATGGTGTTCAAAACGGAAATGTCTGTGGAAACATCCCATGCCGTATCCTTATAACAACTGTCCAGAAGATTCTCAAATGCCTGATTGATCGTATCTAAAGTTGCCTCAATTTCTTTTTTCGTATCAGAAATATTCTGCCCCTGCACCGGCTGGATATCCATTTCCCGGTAAACATCTAAAAGCTTCTGAGTTGTCGGAAGATAATAATTCATAAACTGATGAAGCTCCGGCGCCAAGGTCGGATCCTTCTCCACCTGGGCAAAGATTCTCGAAACAATCAACTCCAGACGGGATATCTTTGCTGAAATTTCCACCCCTGGAATGGCGTCGTTACATTCACGAATATGTTTCACATAACGGTTTCCTTCAACCAGCATCGCCCGGACTTCCTCAGAATATTTCGGATCTGACATCTTTGCCGCCTCTGCCTTAGCCATAGCTTCCCGCTCCTCCAGGCTCTTCTGCGCCATACAATACTGATCATACGCATTATCCGTCACCATAAAACATTTATTCTGTTTATCCAGATGTCCCTGTAAAAACATCCGGCGCGTCATCATATCTTTCAAATCCTTAACAATATAACCCGGTGTTTTTCCAAGTTTTTCTGCCAGCTCTTCAACATCACAAAACTCCCGGTCATCCAAAATCCTCCGATACTCTTTAAACCGTTTGATTCTTGACGTCACATGACGTCCCCGCATGCCGAGTATCATAAAAAGAACAAACAACAGCAATAAAATAAAAATCGGAATAAACAGAGCCGTCAATCCATCCAGTACAAACTGAATAATCAATAGCACAGCTAACCCGATACCTACCATCGTACTCAGGATAAAGCCGACGATCACCATCAAAGTTCCAGTAATCTCTCCCTTTGGATGAGCTGCATAATACTTTGCTTCTTCCTTCTCCCTGGCTTTATAAGAGACCTGACTTTTTACCGCTGAACGATGAATCTGAGGCCCGGCAGTTTTCTCCCTGCGTCGGTTTATATTTCCATTTTGTGTTTTAGCAATGTTTTCTGACGCCTGGGAAACACTGGAACGAACCGCACCCACGGCATCATTTACCGTCTCCCTGACCGTCTTATTCAGTTCTCTGAAGTCGTTGGAATCGATGGCTGACTGGACAACTTTCTGTATCTGTTCACCAAAATCATAAAAATCACTATTCTTCATTTTCATGCCTTTCACTTCAACTTAATAAATAAGAAACCAACTTAAATTATAGCGGATTTTCCTATAAAACACAAGAGCCTGCGAACAAATGTTTTTGTTCGCAGGCTGTATTTTTATCTTTTTTCCTATAAAGATGCTTTAATCTTTTTATAGATACCTTCCGCATCCAAGCCGTATTTGTGAATCAATTCTGCAGCCGGACCGGACTCTCCATAAGTATCTTCTACACCGATTTTTGTTACCTTTGCCGGCGCCTGGGCGGATAATGTATCGCAGACTGCGCTTCCAAGGCCGCCAATAATCGAATGCTCTTCCACAGTAAAGACCCGACCGGTTTCCTTCGCCGCTTTTACAACAAGCGCTTCATCCAACGGCTTGATCGTATGGATATTGATCACTCTGGCATCGATGCCATCAGCTTCCAGCATTTTTGCAGCTTCCAGAGATTCGGAAACACAAAGTCCGGTGGCGATAATTGTCATATCCTTACCGTCTTTTAATGTAATTCCCTTTCCGATTTCAAACTTGTAGTCCGGATTATCATTGATAACCGGAACCGCCAAACGTCCAAAACGCATATATACCGGACCTTCATGCTCATACGCCGCGAGTACAGCAGCTCTGGCTTCCACATCATCCGCCGGATTGATAACGACCATGCCTGGAATTGTCCGCATTAAAGCAATATCTTCATTACACTGATGGGTTGCCCCGTCCTCCCCAACGGAGATACCTGCGTGGGTTGCCCCGATTTTGACATTCAGCTTCGGATAACCGATGGAGTTTCGGATTTGCTCAAAAGCACGACCCGCGGCAAACATGGCAAAGGTACTGGCAAAAGGTACTTTACCTGTGGCGGCC
>ENA-ORNG01000512-ORNG01000512.1-human-gut-metagenome-genome-assembly--contig:-NODE-512-length-33139-cov-3.276478_pt1 | contig 33139 bp, 35 predicted proteins | sample MGYA00242113_ERZ509018 | MGnify/ENA primary metagenome ERZ509018 (study PRJEB26280, sample SAMEA2338711) | human gut metagenome | biome: human gut; feature: human-associated habitat; material: faeces... | reverse complement strand
CCGGCCAGCTTGCCTGAAAGGATCCGCTCGCTCTTGCCGCGGGCCTTGCCCTTGCGCGCATCCTCCCTGGCCTTGCGCGCCGCTTCCCTGGCGCTGCTCGCCTTGATCATCTTGCGCACGAGCGCAAATGCCGTCTCCTTGTTTTCCTCTAAGAAAAAATTCAGCTTCTCGCTGACGATCGCATCCACGGCGCTCTTGGCCTCGCTGGTGCCCAGCTTGCTCTTCGTCTGCCCTTCAAACTGCAGCAAATGCTCCGGGATCGAACAGGAGAGCACGAGCGTAAGCCCCTCCCGCACGTCGCTGCCTTCAAAGTTCTTGTCCTTTTCCTTGAGCAGGCCGTTGCGCCGCGCAAAATCATTGAACACTTTGGTGAACGCCGTCCGCGCGCCGCTTTCATGCGTTCCGCCGTCCTTGGTGCGCACCATGTTCACAAAAGAAAAGATATTTTCCTGATATTCATCCGTATACTGAAACGCGCATTCCACCCGGATCTCCGAAGCCGTGCCGCTGAAGCTGACCGGCTGGTGGAACACATGCTTATCTTCATGCAGATAGTCGATAAAGGCCTCCAGGCCGTTCTCATAGTGATATTCCTCATGGCGCTCATGCCCTTCCCGCAGGTCATTGACCGTCATCTTCAGCCCCTTCAGCAGGAAAGCATCCTCCTGCGCCCGCTCACAGATGCTGGAGTAAGAAAACCTCGTCGCAGAAAAAATAGAAGGATCCGGCAGGAATCGGACCTTGGAGCCGCTCTGGCTGCATTTTCCGGTTTTCTTCAGCTTGCCGACCTGTTTTCCGCCTTGGGCAAACTCCATTTCATACACGTCCCGGCCGTCGCACACGCTCACCTTCAGCCAGCTGCTCAGCGCATTCACGACGCTGGCGCCTACGCCGTGCAGTCCGCCGCTGGTCCGATATCCCCCTTCGCTGGTGAATTTTCCCCCTGCGTGCAGCACGGTAAAGATCACCTGCAGGGTAGGCATCCCGCTGGCATGCATGCCTACCGGCATTCCTCTTCCATGATCCTCCACCGTGACAGAACCATCTGCCTCAAGCGTGATCGTGATCTCATCCCCGTATCCATTGAGGGCCTCGTCGATCGAGTTGTCCACGATCTCCCACACCAGATGATGCAGACCGCGGGAATCGGTCGAGCCGATATACATGCCCGGACGTTTGCGGACAGCCTCCAGCCCTTCCAGGATCTGAATGCTGCTCGCATCATATTGCTGCGTCATACAAGCACCTCTCTTTTCAAAATCAGACCCACCCATTATAGCAAAAAAGTGTTTTTTTGGCACACGAAAAGTGCGAAGGCGTTCAACCGGAAGAATTATCGCTTTTTTTTGGATGGGATCGATGCTAAAATAAGAACGGAAATGACAATGCTAATGAAGGGGGTAATTTCATGGACAATTTCTTTTCACTGCAGACGCTCGCCTGTGTGCTGATCGGCTATCTGCTGGGCTCCATACCTTTCGCACTGGTCATCGGCAAGGTATTTTATCATACGGATGTCCGCCAGTATGGCAGCGGAAACCTCGGCGGGACGAATACCGGCCGCGTACTGGGGGCAAAGGCCGGTGCGGCAGTCATCGCCTGCGACATCCTGAAGGTAGTGGCCGCGATCGCGCTGGCTTCCCTGATCTCTTCGGATGTATCCATCTGGACCGGTCTGGCGGCAGCGATAGGACACTGCTATCCGATCTTCGCCGGCTTCAAAGGGGGAAAGGCCGTGGCGACGATGTTCGGCTTTCTGCTGGCGACCAGCATCTTCACCTTCCAAAACGCATGGTATCTGATCATCCCGCTGGCCGCGTTCCTCCTCTTGCTCGTGCTCTTCAAGATGGTCTCGCTCGCCAGCATGGCGGCAGCCCTTTGCTCGAGCATCTTCATCTCCGTGATGCAGATGGATCAGCCGCAGATCATGATCGCCAGCTGGCTGATGACGATCCTGGTCATCTACCGGCATCGCTCCAATATCGTCAAGATCAAAAACGGCCAGGAAAACAAAGTCTCCTGGCTCTGAAGGCAGCGGATGCTGCTTTTTTTATCGATGAGAGAATGCCTCAGCTGACGGCGGATTCCTGCTTGGCGCGCAGTTCCTTTGAAGGCTCCTCCTCTGTCAGCCGGCCGCCGAACTTCAGCCGGGCAGCGCCGCGGCAGAACCGATAGGCGATGCGGCAGGACAGCGGCTGTTCGCTGAGATCAAGATAAGGCAGCGTATACTTGCCGATCTCCCTGCGGCGGATGAAGAAGATCATCATATACAGGATCAGCATGTCCACGCAGAAATAATTCTGATGGTTGGAATAGTCCTCCTCAGGATATGCCGCCCTCAGCGCCTGCTCCTGATATTCGAACGCATCGCGCATCCGCACCAGCGTATCCATGTCCATCCGCAATACGCCGTTCTTGTTCATGAAGCTTCCCCTGCGCTGCACATAATGATAGAAGCGCTGCGGCATGGTCACGATGCGCTCCGCCTTCATGAACAGCTGAAAGATGGTGCACACATCCTCGAAGACGCTCAGCTGCGTAGGAAAGCAGACGTCCCGAAACAGCGATGTACGGTACAGCTTGCCCCAGGGATAATTATTGACCTGGACGTTTTTCATCAGTGCGTGCAGCGCCTTCTTCGGCGTCATGACCTCATAGCCGGCAGCCTTGCGATAGAACGGAAGATGACCGATCTCCATGCGGTAAGCGCACTGGACGATGTCCGCCTGTTCTTTCTCCATCACATCCATCATCCGCTGCACGGTATCCGCTTCCAGATGATCATCGCTGTCCACCAGCATGCAGCATTCCCCTCTTGCCTTGCTCAGCCCGAAATTGCGGGCCGCGCTCACGCCGTGATTCTCCGTGCGGAAGTAGCGGATCTGCGGATAACGCTCTGCATAGCGCTGGCAGATCAGGTCGCTGCCATCCTGAGATCCATCGCTGACGATGATGATCTCGATCGGTTCATATGTCTGCGCGATCAAGGAACGCAGGCGCTTTTCCACATACTTTTCCACATTATAGACCGGTACGATCAGACTGATCAGTGTATTCTTCATTGCTCTCACTCCCATTTTGGAAACGGTATCATGACCAGCATCCTTCCATCTTGCGGCAAAGTCTATTCTAACACAGTTTCCGTTTCGATTGTCAATGTTCGATGTAATTTTTCAGCTGATGTGCGAAAAACATCTCTCTTTTTTATCATAACGGTAAATGAATAAAATGAACAGCTGAAAAAAATGACATTTTCGAAAGGTTCGCCCCGTGATTTCCCTCCTGATCCTCTCCCCTTTGATTGACAAACCGCTGGATTTCTCATATACTAACAACAGAACAGCTGGCGCTGCTGGTCATTCGTGGCTGGCAGCGTCTTTTGCAAAAAAGGAGGAACGTTCATGAGTACGATTGCGAGTCTGTATGGAAGCATGGTCTTCAATGACGACAAAATGAAAAAACGGCTTCCGGCTGATGTGTACAAGCGTTATCATCAGTGTCTGAAGGAAGGCAGCGAGCTCTCTGGCGCGGACGCCAATGTCATCGCCAACGAGATGAAGGATTGGGCAGTGGAAATGGGAGCCACGCATTATACGCACTGGTTCCAGCCGATGACAGGCATCACGGCCGAAAAGCACGACAGCTTCATCGAGCCGGAAGGGGACAGCATCATCATGAAGCTGTCCGGCAAGGAGCTCATCAAGGGAGAGGCCGACGCATCCAGCTTCCCCAACGGCGGGCTGCGTTCCACCTTTGAAGCGCGCGGCTACACCGCCTGGGACATGAGCAGCTATGCCTTCATCAAAGACGGCACGCTCTGCATCCCGACCGTATTCCTCTCCTATGGCGGCGAATCGCTCGATAAGAAGACGCCGCTGCTCAAATCAGAGGAACTGATCGAGAAACAGGCCAAGCGCCTGCTGCATCTGCTCGGCAAAGACGTCAGCAGCGTCATCACCACCGTAGGCGCAGAGCAGGAATACTTTTTGATCGACAAGAAGATGTATCATAAGCGCAAAGACCTCGTCTATACCGGACGGACACTGTTTGGCAACCGCCCGCCGAAGACGCAAGAGCTCGACGACCACTATTTCGGCGTCATCAAGCCGCGGGTGCTCGCCTTCATGAAAGAGCTCAACGAGGAATGCTGGAAACTAGGCATCCCCGCCAAGACGCAGCACAATGAGGTGGCGCCTTGCCAGCATGAGCTCGCGCCGATCTTCACGCTGACCAACCGTGCCTGCGATCAGAATCAGATCGTCATGGAGCTGATGAAAAAGGTAGCGGACCGCCACGATCTGGTCTGCCTTCTGCATGAAAAGCCCTTCGACGGCATCAATGGCAGCGGCAAGCACAACAACTGGTCGATGTCCGCAGACGGGGAAAACCTGCTTTCTCCCTCTGGCAGCGACGAACAGTTCCTGCTGTTTCTTTGCGCCGTCATCCAGGCAGTGGATGAATACCCGGCATTGCTGCGGGTAGCTGCCGCCAGCGCGGGAAATGACCATCGCCTGGGCGGGCATGAAGCGCCGCCGGCCGTGCTTTCCATCTTCATCGGAAATGACCTTGAAGAGCGCATCCGCGATTTCATCGATCAGCGCAGCAGCGCGGCATCCGGCCGCAGCAGCCTGAACGTGGACGTCCACAGCCTGCCGAAATTCGCCCAGGATACCAGCGACCGCAACCGCACCTCGCCCTTTGCCTTTACCGGCAATAAGTTCGAGTTCCGCATGCTCGGCTCTTCCCAGTCCATCGCCTGCAGCAACATCAACCTGAACACTGCCGTGGCGGATGTGATGTGCCGCTTCGCCGACCGGCTGGAGAGCTGCAGCGGCGATATCCGCGAGGAGATCCGGGAAGTCATCCGCGAGTCTTACGAAAACCATCACCGCATCATCTTCAACGGCGATGGATACGCGGACGAATGGATCAAAGCAGCAGAAAAGCGGGGACTGCTCAACCTGCCGACCACGGCAGATACCCTTCCTCACTACCTCGACCCGAAGAACATCGCGCTGTTCGAACGTCACAAGATCTTCACGGAATCTGAGCTGCGTTCCCGCTATGAGATCCTGATCGAGAATTACAACAATGTCAACAGCATCGAAGCATATACCATGCTCTCCATCGTGCGCAAGCAGATCCTGCCAAGCGCCCTGGAATACACCCGCTTCCTCAGCGAAACGCTCAACGCCAAGAAGATGGCGATGGAGGAGGCAGACACCAGCGTGGAGAAAGATCTCATCCAGATGCTTTCCTCCATCACGGCCAGCGCCCACCGCAAGACGCGGGCCCTGCATGAGGCGATGAAGCAGAGCGTGCGTGAGGACAAGCAGGAAGAAGCCTATTTCTTCAAGAACACGATCCTTCCGCTCATGGAAGATCTGCGCAGCGACTGCGACCAGCTGGAGACCTATGTCGCCAAGGAATTCTGGAAATTCCCGACCTATGGCGATATCCTCTATTACAAATGATCCTCATCGCTGAGCATGATGGTCCAAGTGATCCTCTTTCTCGTCATCCTGCACGCTGATCTGCTGGCAGGCGCGGCATGCACCTTTGCCGTCTTCGCGCTGTGGCATGTATTCCGCCGTGATCCCGACATGCGCGTGACGCTGCGCACATTGTCCAGAAAACAGGTCTGTCTCGGCATCCTCCCTGCCGAAGCGCTACATCTGCCGCTGATGATCTTCTTCATCTGGCTGGCGATGCAAGCCTGCCCAAAACGAGCGGCCATTGCGGCAGCCATCATCATGATCCTCGTCAGCGTAGGCAGACATCTGCTCATCCTGCGGCATATCGATGACCTCAAACGATCCTGTTAAAAAAAACTTCACCGCGACGTGAAGTTTTTTTATCGCCCAAGATCCCCTAGTTGCCGATCAGGAAATCCAGGATGTTCATGCCGGCGCCTGTTTCAGCGCGATACAGCTCTGTATAGCCGCATTCACGGCATGACACAGTGATGAACTTTTTGTTCTGCACATCGAACAATTTGGCAAAATTGCCGCCGGTTGCCTGAAACTGATCGCTGTCGTATTCATGACAGCCGCATTTCGGACAGATATAAGCTCGCTTTTCCATCTTATCCCTCCTTCATTCAGTATAACACAGATCAGCGGCTGCGGACATGGCTGACATTGCGGATCTCGATGCGGATCGTGCCATCATCAAGGTGGATGAGCCTGAACTTATCCGGCTCCTCCATATACTCCACCGGAAAGATGATCTCGACATTCGTATCGGTCTTCAATCTCTGCATCTGCGCCGCCTTAGGCATCTTCACCGCCGCCGTGCTGACCTTTCCGCTGATGCCCTTCTGCGCCATCTGGGAAATGAACTCATCAGCGGCGAACGGTACCTCGCGAAATACGGTCTCCGCGATCTCATCGATCTGGATGTCTTCCTGCTCGCTGATCGCTTCCTTCATCATCCGCTTCACCTTCGGCACGGCTTCGATCGGATCCATCTCATATTTCTCGCTCAGCGCTTTGGTCACTCGTTCGATCTCCTTGCTGGATTCCCGATATGACGCCTTCGCACTGGCATCCAGAAAATGCTTAGACAGCACATACATCCGCTCGCCATGCAGCATGCGCTGTTCCTCGATGATGTGCAGCGACAGATCGCTCAGCTCCACGGTGAAGGCGAAGTCCTGCTTCAGCAAGGACGAAGAGAGCACTTGCTGCTGCAGGAATTCGTTTTCGTTCTCCGTCTTGAGATAACAGCTCACCGCCTTGCGATAGCCCTGATCGAGGACGCACAGGTAACGGCGTTCCTCACGGACGAGCTGCGCGATGATGAGCGAGGTCGGCTCAAGGATGCCGCAGCTGATCTTGGTCTCATAGAGACGATCGGCGATCTGTGCGGAAAGCTCGCCAAATGCCATCTGCTGATCCTGATACAGCCTGATCTTCTGTGGCAGCCACGCCGTCTCTGAAAACGCGCCGGCATGGCGCTGATTCGCAGAAAACAGCTTATCCAGCTTCGCGCTCACGAATTCATAAGCATAAGAAGCCGAAAGATCTGTCTCCGCCGTTCCCGGCAGAAAGGTCTTCGCTGATGGATCGAGCAGATGGGTAGTGATATGTTCGATCTGCATGTTCTTCCTCCGTTTCTTTCTCTGAGTTTACCATGGGTCTGGCCGTGTTGCAATTCCTTTTCTTACGCAAATGTCCATTCTCGTTTGCGCCTGATGCATAGGATACAGCGAAAGGAGAGTGAACATGGCGAAGATCATCGTATATAATGTGAGCTCACAGGCGCTGGAAGTCTTTTACCGCGGCGAGAGCGACAACATGCCTTACGCCTATGGCAATACCATGAAGGTAAGAGAATTCCGCGGATCGAGCAGCAGCAGCGTGCTGTGGACGACCAACGCGACCATGGAAAGCTGGAACGCCACACGCCGCTCGTTCAATGCGCCGATCCCCTTTCGCTATGCGTTCAAGCGCATATGGGAAGGCGGACATGGCCAGCAGTCTCAGCATTATGCCGGGACCGCGTTAGACTGCGGGCAGGCCTTGAGCAGCAGCGAGCGCAACCGCCTGTGGCGGACCGCCAACAGCCTCGGGGTCTGGAGCTATGTGGAGCCCCAGAGCCTGACGCCGACCTGGGTCCATGTAGACAAACGATATGGCTCCCCTGCCTGCAGCGCCGGCTATCCGACCCTGAGAAGCGGAAGCCGCGGCGTATATGTCCTCGTGCTTCAGGATGCGCTCAACGCCTTGGGATTTTCCACACAGACGCTGGATGGCGCATTTGGCAGCAATACGCGCAATGCCCTGCTTTCTTTCCAGCGCAGCAATGGCCTCAACGCGGATGGCATCTGCGGATGCTGCAGCTGGCGCAGGCTGGTCAGCGAAGCGGTAGGCATCGGAAGGACGCCGACCGTGATCGATCCTTAAACGCATATTCGTCGATTTTTATTGATTTTTCAGAGAATATACTGTAATATAGATATGCGCTTTGAAAAGATATATCATGTTTCTTCTGACACCATAGGCAGACGTCTGCCGCAGGGAGAAGGGACATGATTTTTTAGTGCTTCCTCTGCGGCAAACGTATATTCAATTAAGAGGAGGTAAAATGAATATGATCATGTATTTGACATATGATTCACAAGCTTAAAAAAGGGGGTTTTTCTCCGTTTTTGTTAGACTATTGTTAGACTATGTATCATTGTACTTATGTTTTTTATAAGTATCGTGTTTTGTTTGGTGTTTGTTTTAATGCTTGATTTTGCTCCTAGTTATGATAATATATCTGTGGTCGAATCTTTTGTTAGGTCGGCCTTTGCTAGAATAGGGGTCGGCATTATAAAGCGCATGCCGGCCTTTAAACGTTTCCAGGAGGTGTGATACATGAGGTTATCAATATGCCCAGTTTGTGGCGAACTGTTCGAAAGGAAAAGCAAGGATTCTCTATACTGCGAAGACTGCGCGCGGAAAATAAAAAGCAACATAGTCCGAAAGAAAATCTGCCAAGATTGCGGATGTGAATTTTATGGTTATCCTCGCTCCAAGAGGTGTGCGTCGTGTGAACGCGAAGAAGAGAAGAAGAGAAGAAAAAGATACAGAGAAAAAGGAGCTGCGCGCAAAATTGGTTCATCTGCCATTTGTGAGAAGTGTGGCAAAACATACATCGTAAGATCAGGCATCCAAAAATACTGTCCCGATTGTGCTCGTGAAGCAAGCCTTGAACAGCAAAGAACGCACAAAAGAGAAACCGTTAATAAAGAAGAATATAACGCAAAAAGAAGAGAACGAAGAAAGCAAAAAAATCTCGTTTGCAATTATTGCCTTAGAAGGTTTGATTCTGACACACCGAAAGCGTATTGCTCCGACTACTGCAGAAAAGAACAAAATAAAATAAGCATGTGCATGAGCGACATAAGGAGAGGCGAAAAAAGAGATATCCAAAAATACTTGGACAAAAGAGAAAGATATAGAATCAAAGTAAAACAAACTCCGATAGAATAAAAAAAGTACCCTCGACCAATGGCCGAGGGTTTGTTGTTATTACTTGATGATCGCGCCGGTTGATTTTGCAACGTAAATATTGACCTTTCCGTAGTCGCGCGTCTTGATGGTGACCACATCCGTCTGCGGAGTAGCCAAGATATCGTATGTAAGACCGCCGAACTTCGACGGATAGAGATATCCGCACTCGTTACCTACCACAGGCGCCTTATTTGTCGGATACACCCGCCAGCTTGATGCGGATGCCGGCAGGGGGACTGTCTTCTTTTTGGATGACGTGTTTCCGCTGCCTGTGGAAGTTGATACACCGAGCTGCTTGTTCACTTCTTTCTGGACGGCATCGTAGTCGTACCCGGCAGCTTCCAACTTCTTCTTGCGCGCATCGCCATTTCCCCATTCGCCGTTGATGACTTCTTTTGCAACCTGGGAGATGGTTTTCTTTCCAGAAGAGCTGCTGCCGCTGGACGGCTTGCCGGCACTCGGCTTGTTCGAAGAGCTAGCTCCACTTGTGAAAATGCCGAACGCTTCGAGGATGCCTTTCGCGATCTTTTCAATATTATTGTTGAAAAGATTCAGGTCTTCTTTGTTGCTAATGAAGCCGCACTCAGCAAGGCGATAACCATAGCCCTTCGCCGCCGCCCGGGCAGGGTTTGCGAGGTCGCTTCTCTTGGCGATCTTAGTTGATCGACCAGGGAACAATCCGCACAGGAACGACGCCAACGCATTGTCGTAGTCATCCGGCTGGAATTCGTGCCAGATGATGATGTGCGCTCCTCTTGCAGATGCCGAAGCTTTGTCCATATGCAACTCGATGATTTGATAATCCTTTGAAATCGTCAGCTTTTCAATGCCGTTATCCTCATAAAAGTTTCTGTTCACATCACCAAGCATCACATTGTTTCCACCAAGCTCTTTGATTTTCTTTCCCAGCACGCGGACACGCTCGGCCTCCTCGTACCCGTTTGCACAAGCGCCCGGGTCTCCTGCTCCATGACCACAAATAACAAATAATTTCATAGTCTTATTTCTCCTCTCAAAGTAATTCGTGAACCTTATGTAACGCTGCCTTTACAGTTCCATTCCCGCCCAAGGCGCGATATGGTGCATTAAGGTATTCGATTTCTTCGATTTCTTCCGTAGTCGCTTTTCCAGCAGCGATGCATGATTCACATTTTTGTAATATCTTGTCGTGAAGAAGGGCTTTCACCCCATCTTTGATCAGCTCCATTTGTTCATCTTGCCTGCGCTCCATCTCAGCAATGATATCCTTGCGCTGCTTTCGCTCCCTGATTGTAGACTGGATGATGAACACCGCGGTTGAAGTGCATACGCTGATGATGGCCGTGATGATAGCCGTAAAGATTTCTGACACTGTGTTATTTGCCTTTCAGCTGCTTCATCGTGTCGTCAGCGACCTGTGCTGTCTTTGTGAAACTGTTGTTCTTCCACCACGCAGCGACGGCAGTAACCACAGTAAATACAATGGACACCGCCTGATATACCATATCATCCGCAATCGGAATTGAATCATTCCCGAAGATTGCAAGCACCTGATTGATCAATGCAAGTACCAGGCACACTGTTCTGGCAATGGTTCCGGCAGTAATGCCGGTATTTTCAGCTTCGATGATTCCTTCGTTCGTCGCTACAGTAACTTTGTTGTCTTCCATCATAGTCCTTCTTTCTGGATGCTTTTACCGCCGTTCCCAAGGCAAATATAAGAGGATGATAACGGACATCCTCTAAGCCGAGATACAGAGATCACCCCCTCTGTTATCAGTTATTCAAACATGAAGCTCAATGCGTCAAGGTCGTACCCGTTAAGCTCAACCGTTTCCGGAAGATCTTCAATCGGTACCTTACGAACGTCAATTTCTTCTTCGCATTCAAGAAGTTCTTTGAACTCTTCGTAAAACTTGCCGATTTTTTCCTCATCTTCTTTGTTGACGTAAAAACCATCATCTTTCTGCTCCCCGTATTTGCGAACCAAATCTTGTCTGCAGTTTTCAATAAAGGAATACTGGTCAAGGATAGCGCTCGCTGTTTTGTTCACCTTTACCATAATCCGAATAGGAAGGGTGCTCCCTTTTAGCTTCAAAATAGATTCTTTGGCGTTGAAAATAGTTTCGTTTTTCAATTTCATAAATCTCTTTTCCTCCTGTTTTTTTGATTTACTACACTTTAATTGTAAAGGAATCTCGTTGAACATTCAGATATTTGTTAAAAAATGTGTTTTTTTAACTTATCGTTTCGAGTCTTTCTTTAATTTGACTATTTCTTTTTTCAATTCTTCAATTTCCTTGATGGCTTTTTGAAGCATGTGCATGTTGAGAGAAGTAAACTCCTCATACAGCAATCCGTAGGTGTCGGTTTCTTCGTCATATTCGTATGTCCCAAATTCTTCATCACTTATCCTGAACGCATTCATTGCTTCCTTCACTTCCTGAGCGATAAGGCCGCAATGCGTTTTCCCCGGATCGGACTTCAATTCATAGATGACGGGATTCAGATGCATGAACATCGCTTCGTATCTTCGATCGTATTTCCTGATGTTCTGTTTCAGACGGATATCAGAAGATGTGTTACATGCTGACGAAGCGTACAATTGTGCCCAGCGCGCATTCGTATGTCCAAGGAAAATCTTTCCGGTATCTGCCACGTTCGGCCTGAACGTCTTATTGGTCGTTGTTACCTGATTATCGAAGAAAATGCCAACATTTCCAGAGAAACTGATTCCTTTGCTAGAGCTTAAATCAAGCGCATAGCCTGAAGATTGCAAGGAAAGTTTTCCGGATGCGATTATGTCGGTGTTGTCCGTTGACCGTATTTCCACGTTTCCGTGCCCGTATAGTGTAATGTCTTCGCTTTCCATTCTAGCTTCAGCAAGAGAAAATGTAATGCCGCGGTCATTGTTGATGGCAGAACCAATGAACACCGATTCATTGTTTGCCCTCATCGTCATCGAATTGTTGAATACTACGTGTTTATACGTAGCTTGATTGCTGTTCTTCCCAAGATAGATGGAATCTCCGATATATACATTACTCGTTACGTCGATTGACGTTCCAGCCTCAATATATCCTCCTGTTATACGTGTTCCGTCAATTGTTCCACCGGTAATTGTCGAAGCATTTATCTTGATGGAAGATATCGTTCCCGTCTTGATTCTCGACCCGTCAATTGTCGTCGTTCCCGATGAACCAAGACTTGACACTGTTACATAACCTTCTAGGTTGATTTTGGAAGAGCTTATCTTTATGCTTTCTGAACTTACATTTATCAAAGATATGAGTTTATTAGAATCAGCCTTTCCTGATAACTCATCTTTCGTTGCATATGTCCTGCTGACAGAAAGCTCTATTTCTGACGCGCTTTGTTCTATTGCCGAATTAAGCGTATTCGTCAAAGATGTCAAATCACTTTGCTTGGCATAAGTATTCGATACCGTTGTCTTGAATCCGTTCAGGTCGAGCTGCAGCGTAGACTGCTGGTCAGATACCCTTTCGATGTCTCCTGTAAGCTCATCTATCGTGGAAGAGTGTGACGATATCGTTGCATTCAACGAATCTACTTCCTGCTCTATTTGAGAGTATTTCGAATTTATTTCAGTAACTTCTCCACGAATCGTCTCGGTTTGCGATATGAGCGTGCTGATGCTTCCGTTGATTACAGAAATAGCGGTCGTATTCGCTTGCACCATCCCTTTTAAGTCATCGGGAGATGCAGCCCAGTCTGTCGCTTTGTTTCCGGCTTCCAACTGTCCTTTGTAGGCGTACAGTTTCTTTCCTGCAGGTATCGAAAAGCTTACTACAGGGGAATCAGCATACGCTGTTGCGGTGAAGATGGCTCTTGCCCATCCGGTTCCCACTTGATGGTCTTCCGAACTGGCAGATATACGAATCTTTGTTGTCAATGTAGTGTCAGAACGAAACCAACACGAGAAAGTGTAAACGCCGTTTAAAGGAATGATATTCCCGAACGAGTAAACAACCTCTTCGTTCGTATCGTTATCGATGCACAACACATCATCCACAACACCGGATGGATTTGCTATTTGAACGGTTGATACAGGCATTTAACGTTCATCACCGTCCTTTCGTTTATTGTTAAAAAACTAAACAAAGAAAAGGAGAGCGCTAACTCTCCTGTTCAACTTTTGTAAAATAATTTCCAATCAACTGGTCTGGACTATAGACGAAGCTGTATTCCTTGCCTAGCTCATCTCCGGTTCTCTGGCAGATATACAGCGTTCCGTTGTAGGTATAATACATACCAATCGTGTAGGTGAATGCGTTCGTTGTCACATCGGCCGGCACCGGAATAGGATCGTCAATCAATCCCGTGTGCAGCTCGTCAATGCGCGTGTAGATTGCGCTGGTTCCCTGCCCAGGAATCCACTGAGACTGGAATGTGAAATTCTGCTGTCGTGTCTTGTACAGCTGGTCTCCGTACTTAAACTTGTATCCTTCCTTTTCGGCCACATAACTCTTACCGCATAACTCTTCCCACTGCGGATAGAATTCCTTCATCCTTACTGCAGTTTTATCGTCAACCTCAATATCATTGATTTTCTCCTTGATGAGCATTTCGTAGACCTCGGCGGCCATCAATGGCCGTGTGGCTTCTCTCGCTTGGCTTTCAAGAGCATCCTTCTGCATCTGCTCTAATTCTTCCGGCGTCATATCACGATATACGCCGTTTTCGCATACTCTGTATGTCATGTAATCACTCCTATCTTGCGTATATATACGCTTCACTACCGATTGCGTAGTTAGGTATTCCTGTCTTCTCTATTTCAACACTTGTTATTTTTTTGTAGCTTGAATTGTTTACAATGATATTTATTCCATCATTATGAATCGTGTTCATGAATACGTTGCCATCTTTTGCAAACACATGAGCAGCGAAGTGTTGAAAATATGAATTTGACATTGAAGCGTTGATATTCATGTATGCATTACCGGCTGTCCATTTTCCATTCAATACGAGGACGGGAATAGCAGATTCTGTACCAACTTTTTTCAAGCGCATAAGAATTAACAATTCGTTTGCCTCAAACCCCGACAACGCAATTCGTGATACTTCTTCTTCGGTCTTAACTGATGCGACTAATTCGTACCCCCCCCCGGCAAATTGACGGTACTGCCGTCGGGAAGCTGGATTCTCTGTGCTGTGCTCATGCTCTCACTCCCCACACTTTAATTACTGAGCCCTGCGCGATTGTTTGTGCAATTGTGTTAATTTGTACCATGTCGATTTTTTGCGGGCCGATTGTAAGGTCATCATTCAGCAAATAATCAGTTCGGTTGTATTGATTTTGGTATACCATATTTTTGTATACGGTGGTCTTGTTCGAACTGCTCCGCTGCTCAGTAATCATAAACACTCCGTTATTTATTTCGGCTGATATATGAGCTAATACGGCTGTTTCCGTATCATTAGGAACTAACCCGAAATTAATCGTCCCGTTATTGCCGCCATCGTCGAAGCTTACGCTAGCAACGTAGTTTACAGCCGTATTACCGCTTGAAACGAATTTCGCTCTAACCATTACTTTTTTTAGGTTGAAACTTTGGTTCTGGCTGTCTTTGTTGATTACTACCATTGAACAATTATCGCTGACAGTTAGCTCGTTTATCAGCTCCCATTTTTCTTCTGGAACCGAAACCTTGCTTCCGTCGGGCATCTCAAATTGTTTAACTTCCACTCACATCACCTCCATCTGAGAAGATAATTGTCTCGGTATCTTCATCGTATGTGACTGTCAGGCCGCCTGATGAACCGCCGCCAGAAGACTTCCTATAGCGGATTACTACAGTTCCTGAGCCGATGAAATGCGCAGAATCTGATGACATCACGCCTACAGATATTGCAGCAGAATTGAGGGCTTCCGTTTTCTGCGGCGTCTCAACATACTCATATATCGTTGAATTCGGATTGACGGAAGACTGCGAGCGGAAGACATTCCACTTCCCACCGTCAAAGAATGCATATGCCCTCTGATATGCGTTGTCACTGCCGGTGGACGGCTGCAGGGACATTCTGATCATATTTTGGCCGTTGATCCGGAAATACCATGTTCCGACATCGCTCACTCCCGGCTCTCCCATGACTCCGGTTGCTTCAATCGTGATTTCATCAGCCTCGTCAATGTCTTCTGACCATTGCACTGCCCCATCGCCACAATTGATGGTCAGTGATTTCCATTCACCGCCACCGGAAGAGCCGCCTCCAGTTCCCGATCCTCCTCCAGAAGGCGCTTCGACAAGCGTTACCATTCCGTCACTTCCGACAGAAAGGTATTTTCCGGAATTTGACGACCCTTGATCTTTAGATACGCCGTAACTTCTTACCCATGCGACGTTCGCAACCTGCGTTCCAGATGCTCCGGTACTTGGTGTTGGAGAGGTTGGTGTTCCGGTGAATGCTGGGCTTTCCAGTGTAGCGTAATCGGACAAATCTACATCCGCTCCTCCTGATTCGTCAGCCCACGCATATCCATCCGCAGCACTAGATGTTTTCTTAAGTACCTGCCCCGTTGTTCCACCAGTAGGTACGGAATAAATGCCGAGGTCGGCAGCAGTCATGCTTCCTTCCAGCGTTACATCGTTGATAGAAGGACGATTGGATAAAGCGTTGTAGTTCGTCGTTCCTCCGCTTCCTCCCGAAACCGTTGCCCATTCAACGTCGTAGTCACTTCCTGACTTTTTGACAAGCGCCTGACCGGCAAGCCCTCCAACAGGAACAAGCTTATTGTCAACAAGTGTTCTTACCCATTGTGTATTCGGGATGCTGGTGTCATTTGACGACGATGCAGGGGCATTTGTTTTCGGGTTGGAGAACGTTGGAGCGTTGAGCAGGGCATATCCGGATAAGCTTGGATAAGTAGGAACAAAAAGCTTTCCTGAAGAGTTGTCCTGCTTTACCTCCACTGTATCCCCTGCTCCCTTTTCTGAAGCCTTGATACCGCCGTATACAGAAGATGTCGCTTTCGGTACGCTCGTAAGATAATTTCCTGCCGGCTGGATTCCCAAGTCCGACAAAGTTTTATTTCCAGCTAATGTGATTCCGTTGATTTGCGGCTTGTCGCTCAACGCTGAATAAGAGCTCGTACCGCCTGCTCCCGTAGGATAGGTTGGAACAAACAGCCTACTTGTCGCTTGGTCAATCTTTACTTCTACCGTGTAAGAATCGTCTGCAGCTTCCGCTTTGATACCGCCTAATGCGGTAGATGTCGCCGCCGGCATCGATGTACTCACATTGCCGAGCAGATCTCTTACCCATTTTGTAGTGGCAATCTGCTGGCTGTTTGAACTGGAAATAGGGTTAGGCGCAGTAGGTGTTCCCGAAAAAGAAGGGCTTGCTTTTGGCGCATAGGTAGATAAGTCGACCAAAGCAAGAACCTTTGAAATCAGCACTTTGTTAAGGTTGGTTCCGTCTTTAGACAGAAATAAATAGTCGTCTTTGTCGACGGTCACTGCTTCAGGGGAGCTGTTTATATTTTTGTCTGCCACTATTTTTCACTTCCTTTCACATATAAAAAATGCCTAAGAATAAACAAGACGGTTTCCGTATTCATCGGTAAGAATGTTGCCATTTTCATCTCTCAAGTAGTATGTTTCTGCAGATGCGCCGCCGATTCCATATCCGTCGTACACCATCGTCTGCGCATTGCGGATGAGGTTTACCGAACCAACCTGGATTCCTTCTATCATCTGATTGAACGCGATATCAAGGCTTTGCCCTGTAGGATCGTAAACAACAGAAGAAGAATTGATCTTCGTTGTTCCTTCGTTGATTTCTGTTACAACAGATTGAATATTTATCTTCTTTCCGTTGATGTTCGCATCGTCTGCCACCATATCATCACGGATGATAGGCCTTTGAATGCCGTTCTCCGTAACGCCTGTTGCATCGAACATCAGCTTTCCTTCGGCGTCCCAGATGTAGATGTTGTAATCGTCCGCCGCATCCTTGCCAATCTGCACTCTGGTAATGTTTCCATCAGATATCTGTATGGTGTTATCAGACCACTGGGACAGTCCGTCGTCAGAGTGCACAGTAAGATGTGTCGTGTTGATGTCAACACCGGTCAGCTTATTGAAAGAAAGAGATTCGATCATTGCGCTCTTTATCAGCGCATTATCAATCGTCGTGTTTTCTGCAGTGAGATGAATCGTTGTGATATCTCCGGTCGTGGCACTTCCGGATATCAGCGTCTTCAGTGTCGCTACATCGCCCTCGATGATGCCTACGGTTGCCTTGCCGGCATACAGCTCTTCTGCTTCCAGCTTTGTGATGTAAGCCTCTTTGATATTGGCGATTTCTGCGTTGATTTCACCTACATCAAGCTCTCCAATCTGCGCCTTAAGGGCGGTCAATTCTTCGTTTACATGAATGATATCGGTGTTGATCTCGTCAAACTTACCTTCATTCGCAACGATTGTTTCGGTTACGAGCTCTTTGGTGAGAATGTATTCCGCATAGTACCTTTCTACCTTTGTTGCGAGAGTACCGCTGAATTGGTAATTGTCTTGTTCTGTCGTCTGCGACAATGATTCAAGTGTGCAGGCAACTCCTCCTGTGTATGTGATTGTATACAGGAAAATAGGTATATCGTATGTGTTACCTCTTCTGTCCTGTACCGTAACGATATCGCCAGGGTCAAGAGCAGGGTCTCCCATGACAAAATCTACAGTGCAAGACCGGTAAGAAAAAGGCTTGATGACATTGTTGTAAATGCTGTCAAGCCTTTGTTGTGTCATGAGCGTGTTGGAAATGTTCATTGTCTTCCCGGTTTCTTCGCCGGAAGTCAACTGTGTTTCCTCGTCCACTGCACAAACAATTCGGTCAATTGAAACTTCGTCTTGACCTACTGTAAGTGGGTCTGCAAACCTGTCCGCAGTTATCGTATAGTCGTTTACTTTTTCGAAAAATTTGAAACGAATATTACCGTCTCTGTCAGCATAAGCGTTCTTTCCGCACAGAGCTGCAAGATACTGAAATACCTCGACGATCATCAATCCTTCCAGATCGCTTACATCAACGGTAATGTTGTCCGCCCCGCCGGCGAATGAACACCCTATCTTTTCGCACTGCTCGCTCATTATCGCCGTGATCGAATTGCTTCCGGCCAAAGAGGTAAAGAAACCTTGGTTTGCCTTCTGCATATTGTCATAGGCAACGATGCTTATGCTTCTGTCGTCTTTTGTGGCTTCTGAGATGTTGAACTTACCCATCTTGACCCAATACACATTTTTTCCTTCATCGTCCAACCACAGCCCTATTTTGTAGGTCAGAGACTGTCCTAAGAATGAAGCAGTATTTTGGTCTACATCGATAAGCGTCGTTTCAAAAGAAGACACGTAGGTATTGCCGATGGAAAGGTCTTGGCCTTGCACTATTCCGCGTTTCACCGTTGTTGTATCGGCAAGGGAATATGTCACGCCGTTAATCTCGATCTCGTGAGACCATCGTCTGCCATTTGCAAATACCTTTTCAAGATAAGAAGGAGATGTTGTTTGCATAAAGAAAATAACACCTCCTTTTTTATTGTTCGACCAGTGTGATGGTCAGACTTTGATACGCCGCTTTAGGAACAGCATACGAGTATACAGGGAAAGGAAGATCGCTGGAATACATGGTACAAGTGATAAACGCATTATCCTTCGGGCTTCTGAATTTAACACTGTGCCACGTCTTTGAATCGATAACAGAAGAAATGGACGCGGCCTGTTCCTCAGAAAGATTCGTCCATGTAACCTGAAGCGTCCATTTCTTTGCAATGATGTCTCCTGAGAACGTTCCGCTCGACATTCGGCCAGATTTCTGAGCGAACAGGTAGTTTCTCGTAACTGTAATTTCGGATTGGTCGGGCATCGTAACGCCATCTATCTCGAAAGGATAATTTACTGTATTGCTCATACAATGAATCCTCCCTTCCCGCCATTTCTGGTAATGTAGTCGTTATAATTTCTGATGACCTTCTCAATCTTTGTGCCGTCTTCATTCTGGATAGTGATGTATAAATCCCCTCCGCGCATCGTTCCAGTAACGCTCGACATGGCTGCCCTTACAGCACGATAGATGCCATCTTCAATCTGATAGTTATTTGCAACTGCAGTTCTACCCCGCATCGTTCCGACAAGTTCTGGGCCGCTTTCTCGCGCGATGAACATTTGACCAACGTTAGGGAAACCGCCTTCGGCATACTTTCCGAAGCCGATCTTGATTACATTGGCCGCAAGTTTCGCAACATTTTGAGCAACAGAATCAAGAACTGCCTTCACCTGCACCTCAACGGACATATTCTTGGGAAGAACCTTTGCCAGTTTGTCCCTTACCGTCTTCGCTGTTTCGGTCGCGAATTTTACGAGAGGCTTGTTCTGGTCAACGACAATGCCGGCTTTCTTCATGATTTGATAAACTTCATCATCGATATCATCAGAAGCAGTTCCTTTTTTCAGCCACAGGACAAACTTTTTTCCTTCCGCATCGCCATTGTTTGCGGCGGAGATCAGTCTTGCCATGTGTTGTAACTGCTGTTCATTGCTTACATCTACACCATACTCTTTCAAGCGAGAAATAGCCATTGCATAGGTGTTTATGAGCTGATTGTCAAGATTCAGTCCATATTGCTTGGCCGCTGAAATCATCGAAGCATACTGATCAGTGGTAAACGAATCTACTCTTGTTCCGTAGTTGTTCAAGCTGTCGAAAAGCTGATTATACATTTCTTCGTCAGCTTCCGTAAGCTCTTTGTTGTACTTTTTTACCGAATCCAGCATCTTTTTCTTGGTATTTTCGTAATCATGACCAAGCTGCGCTGTGGTATCGGAAAGCTCACCGGTTGAATCAGAAAGATCTTTAAGAACCTCGTCAACATCCTCGGCACTGAATCCGAGCATGATAAGCTGATCTCTCGCATCTTTCATCTTGCTTTCAGCTTCTTCCATATTTTGGCTTGTACCGTCAAGATTTTTGCTCAGTTCATCCATCTGCCAATTCAAGGCTTGCAGTTCCTCTGTTTCGTCTTGAGTTATTCCCACAAGATTACTCTTGGCGTATAGCTCGTCGCGTTTTTCTTTTAATGCATTGAATTCTTCTTGATAATCATTCAATTGCTTTTGTGTTCTGTTCAGTTCAACAGCCGTTTCAAGATAGTTTTTTTGATATTCAGTATAGAGCTGGTATTTAGCTTCCTCTTTAGCCTTTTCTTTCATCAGCTCTACAGACTTCTGAATTTCTTCATTGGTCTTTTTCTGGACAAGGCGGTTGTCTTCTGAGATACTGTAAGTTTCTCCAAGTGCATCATTAACTTTTCCTACTAAAGTTTCTGCTTGTGCGAGATTCTCGTTATCTATAAACCCTTTTTCGTCAGCCAAGTCGTTCAGAGTTCTTATAGCCATCTCAACCGTACTTGCATCAGCCACCGCCTGAGTAAGACTATCTTGATAGCTCTGGTTAGCCTGTTCCATGCTTTCGCCAAGGTTTTTGATTCGCTCCGACTGATCTTGCACCGCCTGCGAGCAATCTTCTATCTTTACCTTCGTGTCTCCGGCCGTCTGGCCGAAAGCCGCAAACAATCCGATAACGACGCCGAGCACCGTCGCCAACGCGGCGAACGGATGTGCAGCCACAATCGCGAACAGACTGCCAAGCTTTGTGATCAGCGTTCCTATCATCGACTTAAAAGCTGAATCGGATGCTTTTAATGACGCACCGAAAGTCGTCATCGCCACAGATGCAGCGGTTATTTTGGTAGATAAGAACTGCCATGCGCTGGTTGCCTTCAGTTTGTTATTCAGGTTTTCGTAGGTCTTTCTCAAAGTATCAAATACCCCTGTAGTCGTCTTTGCCGCATCTGCAGATCCAACCATTCTGATCTTCAGCCTCGAAAGACTGTCAATAACCTTTCCGTAAATCTTACTATGTCCCGCCAGCGTTGTGTTCAGCTTCGAAATGGCACCTCTCATACCGCCGCAAGCGTCTATGAATCTTAAAAACTGGGTGATCTTGATAGCCGAATATAGACCGGCAAACGCAGCAGAAATGACGATCACGGCCGGCTTTATTTCTGAAAATTTTGAAATAAGTCGTGCGATCACTTCGATCAAAGTTCCGATGATACCCGCAACTGTGCCTATTGCTCCGCCGAAAATGGGAACGAGCACATCGTTTGCTGTTCTGATTACCGGTTTGATGAAATCGTCATTGATTGCCTGAGCAAGTTTTCCGAGCGATTCCACCAGGCTGATGATAGAATTGAACAAAATCGCTCCGCCATAGTCCCATATATAACGGAAAAATTCTGTTACAGAAGACGAGATAAGCGATACTGTATCAACTAAACTGAAGAAGGTATCCGATATCTGCTGAAATGCAGAATCCCATCTTGACGCAACGATGTCTATCGCTCCACCAAGGATATATTCGATGTTCTCGCCGGCTCTGGTAAGGTTGTCAATGATCGGCTGCCCGTATTCGTTCCAACTGCTCGTGATAGGCTTGAAGATGTGGTCGTTCACAAGCGTTCCAAGCTTATTCATTGCATTAAGGATTGTGTCTCTGATGTCGTGCGCCTTCATCTGGACAGAATACATCAGGTTATCATAATCCTTTAATGCTGCAAGAATGCGTGGGTCGATATAATCAGATGCAACGCCTCCCGATCCGGATGAACTTCCTGAATCGCTGTCTTCGCTTGACTGGTCAGGAATGACGTTCGCGACGTCGAACGAAGCAAGAAAATTTTTCCATTCCTTGGTCTTCTTCTTCGCATCATCGAGCTGGTCGTTAGTTTCTTCCAAACCGCTGTTTACAGTGTCTACCCCGTCCCCCATCGAATCTAAGATGTTTCGGTCGATGTCACCTGTGTCCGGCAGTTCATAACCAACAAAGAATGCGAGAGACTTGATGACTTCTTGGATGGCCATGACGAATCCATTGATGTAAGGAAGAATCTTTCCGATGGTTCCCATGAATACAGATCCAAGCCATCTTCCGGTCTCGGAAATCTGCTGCTGCAGAATCTTAAGCTGGTTCGACGAACTCTCGATTGTATTAGCAAAATCCCCAAGCGCTGCGCTTCGTGCCATCTGGTTCTGCAATGTGATGATGATGAGCAGGCGCTTCTCCATCTCCGTCATATCGCGAATTGAACGGTCTGTGATGCCGATGTCCTCGGCTGTGCCACCTAACACATTCTGCGTAATGTCATAACCGGATACACTTCGAATCGGACGCACCTGTCTTGAAAGTGCAGACTGCATCTTTTGCGAAGCGGATTCGATCGAAACGTTGTACAAAGACGCAAAGTCAATCGTCATCTTCGTCATCGTTTCAGAAAGCTGTGTTGATGTTTCCTCTGCCAGACCGCCAAGAGAACCCAACATGTTCTTGAACGTTGCTTCCATCTGCAGGATATCAGGAAGGGCAAGCCCGAACGCTTCCGAAAGGTCTTCTCCAAACCTATATGCTTCGTCGCGCATCCTTCCAAATGCCGCGGTGAACAGGTTTTCAGTCTCCGCGAAATCGATTGGCTTCATTAACATGTTGGAGAACGACTGCCCGATGCTCTTCATCATGTTCCAGAAATAGATGACGTTTCCTATCGTAAACGCCTTTTTCAATGTCTGAGCTAATGAATGAGCTTTTTTCTCCAGCCTTTCCGCGCCATTATAAGCAAGTGCAGTCTGCTGCCTGATGCTAGATGCCTGCTGCTGAACCGTGCTGTTGATCTTTTCAGCGCCTGTGAACTGAGAACCGGATTTTTTGCTTCCAGAACCAGTTGATGATGTCACTTTTTGCATCGACTGATAAGCAGTTCTTGCGTTTTCAATCAGTGTCTTCAAAGAAGCAGAAACCCTGTCGATACCAGATGTATCAACTTTCTTCATTTGATCGTTGAATTTCGACATCTGCTGAGAAACCTTCGTAAGCTGGCTTTGCAATTTGTCCACATCCATCTTGTTAAGTTTCTGCAGTTGGTTAGCAAAATTGTTTATCTTTTTTGTCGCGTTAAAAGCGTTGCTCAAATTAGTCTGAAGGGTTTGGAGTTTTGATGCTAATTGAGTAAGCTGATTGAGCGCGTTTTGAAAGTCGGCATCAAGCTTCATACCAAGCGTTTGGTCTATGTTCGCAGCCATGAAAAATCAACCTCCTTTCTTCGTTGTTCGCTTTTAATAGCAATTGAGAACCGCATCCCTGAACACTCGTTCTTGAGATTTTTTGCTCTCTTCTTGCATCTTCTTTTGTGATACGGATAACGGCTCCGTAGGGAATTGATATACTTCTGTTTTGCTTTTTGAGAATGCGCTCGACACAACGTTCAAAAGCGCTTCTCTTACGTAGAATCCATGCATGAATGCTTCTTCATCTACTCGTGATTGATAGGCCTCCATCTTCATGCGCAGAATATCTACATCGTCTTCCCAGAATTCTGTTTCGGATATGCCGCATTTGAATGCTCTTGGCATGTACTCCTTGTAACAGAATTCCTCAAACGTCTTGTATTTGCTTAGCTCATAAGGCTCTTTGACGTTTTCCGTCCCTTTTTCTTGGGGTTGTTCAAAGACTGTATCGCCGTAAAAACCTTATCTTTCATCTCTCGGAAGATCATCTGTACTTCCTCAAACCCCTTTTCTTCTTCCATCGCTTCTACAATTTCATCGTACATTTCATGAGTAAGTGACTTGTACTTGCTGAGAGAATGAAGCAGGATGTACCCGATTTCCACGGCATCGATATCGCCATTCACGTTTGAGATCTTGTCCATGTAAGGAGCAAACTCCATGACAAGCTCAAGCTGCTTTTCTTCTTCCGCTTTGGTTGCGGCTTCTTTCACTTCCGTGTCATTATGGTCTTCTTCCGTTTTGGGTTCGGAATTTTGCTCATTCCCCACTTTGAAAGCGGCCAAAGCAGCACGCGCCACGTCAGGATCGGAAAGCCCTTTTAACGCATTGTTCTGAATTTCTTCAATGGCGATCCTCGCCTTATTGGACATACGGAATTCGTATGTTTCTCCTTGATACGTATATTTGTATAAATTCATAACTTCCTCCATTCGTTACAAAAAATAAGGGGGCTGGCAAAAACCAAATCCCCCTTTTTATGCTGATTGTCCTACTACTCAGACGCAGCAGGAACGATGACCAAGATCGTGGTCTCCCATGAGGCCCATCCTTCAAGCTCGCTCTTAAGAGTGACCACAGTGGATCCAGCGATCTTTCCCGTGATGGTAAGCTTCTTTCCGGAAATCTGCGCTGTAACAACCGCGCTATCTTCTGCGTTTGCGGTAATGGTTCCGGAAGAATCCTTGAGCTCAATATCCTGCGTATATGTTCCGGTAGTGGTTTCCAGTTCGACGACAGCAGGAATCTCCGATGCAAAAGACAATGTAGGAATCATGTCTTTCAAAGCGTTCGGCACGAACGTCGGCTGCGTTTTTGGCGTGACAGTCAGTGTTCCGGTCATCGCCGCGTCCATTTCTGAGCTGTTCGGCGTATACGTCATCGTGGCAGTATACCTGTAAGCCGAGAAGTCAGAAAGAACGGACATGAATTCCTGCTCAGTTCCGCTGATTTTCTCAAGGGAAGAGATGGAATCCCTGTGCAGATAAAAGTCTGCTGTTCCCGCGTTCAGCGTGGAGATTCCAGACAGCTTACCGATAGTATCGCTGGTAACTACCTTTACTTCCACCTCTGCAGCTTCCTGAGTAACGAACGGAACCTGCGTCGTCGGAATCAGGAGCTTGAACTTGCTCAGTTCCTTATCCAGAATATAGATTCCTGATCCTGAACTAAGTCTTGCTCTGGATTCTTGGAAAATATAGTCTTTTCTACTCATTTATTCACTTTCCTTTCTATTCGATTCAATAAAAAAATCCCCTTTGATCATGCTGATAGCCGTTATATCTCATGATATATCGGTCGATCTGAGGGTCAGCATTATCAATAGAGCGAGCTGTAATACGGGACATCCCGCATATGTCGGAAACGGCGGCATCCACAAGCTTGGCAAGATGCCTTGTCTGCATCCTTCCAGTGTAGATAGATCCGTTCACCTTTTTCGTTTTGGCATAAATGTTTATCTCTATGCCGATGAGGGAAATGCTTTCCATGTTCCCCGTCGTTCTTGATGCAATCGAATTTTCAATATCGCTTACGACGATTTTTGGATACTTGCTGCCTTCTGTAGTGGTCGAAATATTTACATCTCCGATTTCACTATTATTCAGCACAACTGTCTTGATGGTGTCATACACTTTGTCAAATCCGTTTGTATTCATATCTTTCCAAAATCTTTTTCCATATACTTCTGCGTGGCCCTCTTGAATATATTACGATATTCACCGGACAAGATATATTCGTTTATCGCGTCATACAAGAAGCGATGTGCTTTCATACCTTTTGTCCAGTGTACATTGCCCTGAGCGTCGGCAAAGAACCATCCGCTTTCACCGTGACCGTTCACGTCGTATTTGTAGCTCCCAGGAGCAGGATGTGTCCCACTTCCTACGATTCCCGTGCCGTACTCAACTAGAGCGGCGTAGTAACATAAATTTTCAAGTATGCCCGTATCTACGCTCAATACCCAAGAATTTTCAAGCGTTCCGGTCGGTTCGTACCAAGATCCGCCGGTCGTTGCCTGAATGTTCAACCTTGCCTTAGCTTCGATATATTCGAGCGATTCTTTCACAAATTCGCGTTTGATGTCGTCCATGTGCTTAGCAAAGGAATCGACACCTTTCTTGATTTTGCGAATGTTATCGACCTTTAGGCTCATGTTGATGACATAACTCACGATTCGTTTTCCTCGACATTCTTTTCAAAGTAAATAGCGATCTTTAGATTTTGCGGAAGAACCTTGCTCACGCGATAATTTGCGTTAAGACAGTAATTGGATTCTTCGTATGTTATTTGTGAACCGTCTTCGTTTTCTAACAAGTATCCTTTTTCATCGGTAAGATTCAAAATGTCTGAATCTTCTGGAACTTCTCCGTAAAGAAACGCGGCATCGTTTTCATGTATTTCTTCCATGTACTTGAAATTAGCAATAGCTCTCACCATCCTGCTTACCTTATCACCGAATATCTGAAGCTCAGTATCTCCGCTCAGAGAATTTAAAGAAAATCGATACATTTTCGGCTTTCCGTAATACCTGATCTTTGAACCGTCTTCGAGATCTTCTGTGCCAAGATAAGGCGCGATGTACAGGATCCTTCTCATGAAGGTACTTTTGCCTTTGCGGTAATCAAGCTCTGCAGAGCGAGAGAGATATCTCCTGAATCAAGCGTGAAAGAAAATCCGTTCTCAGAATACGATTTGACGCCCGTGAAGATTCCTTGCTGGATCTTATCCAACTGTTCCATGCAGCACCGTTTGATCCATGCCGCACTGTCTTGCGATGTCGGATCTATCTCCGGGTCGTTTGACAATACTCTCAGCATGTACCAAGAAAATTCGATAACATCTTCGATTTCTTCTTCCGATATATCCGGATATTTGGCCGTAAGTCGTTCAAAAAGAGCTGGGAACTGCTCTTTCATCGTCATCACCCTTCGTCTTCCTCGGGTTCAGCAGGAATAGACGTGACGGTCTTGTTCGTAATCCTGATCTGCTTGCTGCTTGAAGCTTCCCAATCCACGACATACTTGATGCCCAGATTATGCTTTGCTTCATCTTCCGTAAGCAAGCATTTGACGTCACTCGGCACAAGTGTCGTTCCAGAAGAGAATTCGACCGTAGTCTTATCGGCGGCAATACTGCACGGATAGCTTTTTGTGCCGTCCGTGTAGTATGGTTTACCGTCCTTAATGTAAAATCCGTAGCTCATTAGCCGTTTGATTTGATCATGGCGATAGGGATGAGCTTATCGCTTACCTTCAGTTCCCAGTTCGTTGACGTCTGCAGTTCGGTTCTCGTAGGAGATTCCTTTGCAATGTTGTCGGCCTTGATACTGAATCCGTTCGGATGATATACATAAGCCTGCTTAGTGTACAGCTTTTCCACGCCGCCGTCGGTTTCGTCGTCGTAATCGGTTCCATACGGACGATGTACCTGTTTCTCTGCAGTGAGGATGCATCCACGTCCCAGCATGAACGAACTATATACAGGGAAGCTAGCTACAGTAGTGTCTACGGTTCCTGTATCGGTCTCGAATACGATCATGTTGCCGATCATCGGAACAGAGATTTCCGCACCTAAGATATCGGAATAGAACTTCTTGTTCTCAAGCAGTTCCAGTTTACGATAGTTTGTTGCCACAGCTGAATGGCAAATAAAAAGAGCGAATTCTCCGCGGCGGTCGCCCAGAGCCTTCTGCCCCAAATCAAGATGAGTTGTTAAAGAAATTTTGTTGGCGTCAGTAATCGAACCTGACGTGACGGACATATCGTTGATATGCGTTGACATTCCAGAAACGCCCATGACACCCTTAAGCACTGCCAGCAGGTCTTTTTCGCGCTGGTTCGTCCAGTACGGAATGACGAGGTTGTTGGCAAGGTTTGTCAGCGGTGATACGCCGGTAAGATATCTCGTGAACGTCTTTTCTGACCAAGCCTTCATGCGCGCCATTGCCATGAATGTCTGCTTGTTTCCGGTCAGGGTGGTCGGGGTGTTATCGGTATCACCGTCATCGTTCAGTGCATCGCTTTCTCCATCCACACTGTTGAACATAGGCACAGTGCCGACGTTGTTTGCTGTACCCATCATCCGCTCGATGAGCGGGTCATACTGTAAAATTCCGGAAGCCAGAATTCTGTTATTCAGCAGGCTCTTGGTCTGAATATAACTGCCGAATACTTCCGGATCAAAATTAAATCCGTTAATAGTTCCTGTTCTTGGCATTTAACCTTCCTTTCTATCCTTTCATAAACTGAGCGAACAGTTCAGGGTTGCTGATCTTAAGCGCAATTCGCTCGTCAATGTTCATCTTGGCAAACTGCTCTTTGGTGACGGTGCCGCCTTCTCCGCCGTTTGAGCCGGCGCCAGGCTTATCCATACCTTTCAGCTTTAACTGGCTGATTTCATCGTTCAGCGCCTGAGTGCTGTCCTTGAACGCTTTGGACAGCGCTTCCGCAAATTTCCCTGCATCTCCGCTCAAATAAGAATCAGCAATCTTTGTTGAAGCTTCTTTACCAAACGCTTCAGAAAGACCGGAAACGAGCTCGGACTTTAACTTAAAAACCTTCAGCTCTTTGATCTCCTCATCTTTCTCTTCCTGCGCTCTTTTTGCTTGCTCTTCTGCCGTCATCTTGCCTCTGAGCTCTTTTTTCAGTCTGGCAATCTCGCCGGCAACCTTGTCATACATGGCTTTGGATACAGTTTCTTCTGCTCCTTCGCCGCCTTCGCCTTCTCCACCACCTTCGCCTTCAGCAAAAAGCTGAATATCGAGCGGGAATTTCTTAGCGATAAAATCTTTCATAGTTGAAAATACCTCCTGCGTTTGTTAAGTAGGCTTCTCTGCCCCGTGCTGCGTTTTTTATGGCAAGTCTTCTCTGACTTTCTGCGTTTTAATGTCTTCTCTGACATATAAAAAGCGCGCCTATACTTACGCGCGATTTACCTTGTTAAAATTCGTAGCTATATTGTTTGCTTTCGTCTTTCTTGTATCTCGTTACATTAACGATTCCGGTGCTGTAGCTTGCCTGGTACAACGAATTGTCGGTTTCTTGCAGCGAAGGGATAGAGCAGATAGCTCTGTTGTGATTATACATGTTGCAGTACCACATGATTTCCACGTCGTTTGAAAACACTGTTCCGATTCCTTCTTCTCTGGCGTAATTTGACACAGCTCGTTTGATTAGTTCAAAGAATACATCAGTACTCATATATCGTCTTTATTCCTCCTTGTTTTCCGGCTCGTTTCCTTCCTGGCTTTCCTGCTGCTTCTGCGCAAGTTCCATAGCTTCCTGCTTGGACTTCTCCACCTCTGCTTCCCACGCTTCCGCAACCTCGTGGCTGTTGCCGGTAATGCCTACGATGTTAAGCGCGATCTCTTTCGGCATGTTCATGGAGACAAGTGTCTGCAGGGATTGCGTCTTCGTCAATACGTTGTTGCTTCTCGTGCGGTTGAAGTTTATCTCGATATCGGACGGAAACAGCGTCTTGACGGGGCAGTTTGGCGTCATCGAACAAATCCTTAAGACGATCGCAAGAACGCGCATATCGCCGTCTTTCAGCGGTTCTTCGTGCTGATTTGCGACGATGTTGGCATTCTCCCATCCTCCGCCAAGCTCACGCGCTTCTCCCGTGTCTCCGCCGGAAGTAGATTTCTGAGTAGGCTGAGGCACGCCGACGATGTTGTACATCCATTTGATCATCGTCTCGTACTTCGTCAACACATCGGCCTGCTGAAGCTGATTTACAAGATAATATGCCTTTGCCGGCTTCGATGGGTCATTGGTCTGAAGCAGGATTGCCCCTAATTCATCCATCGCTGTCTTTGTTTCTTTGTCTACGACCTGGTTCTCGAATACGAGGATGCTGTTTACGAAGTCGTTGATCGCATCGACGGAATCAGAACTCATGCTGTTTATCGCGTTGTTCATTGATTCTGCCAAATCACACACGCCCATGCGCGCGGTATTGACATAAAACTCAACAATCGGGATCATCCCGATGGGGTTCGGGCTCTTGTTCTTGAAAGTGAGCATTTCCCATGTCGGAAGCAGTGAATAGCACTTATATCTGTAGATGTACTCCCTCGTATACACAAGGATCTCGTATTCGTGCTGGTCTGGATTAGTGGAATCAAGCTCGGTGATGACACCGCCCATGATCTTTTCACCGGTGTATCCGGAAGAATACACGACAAACGCGAACCGATTGTCGAGGTTGTACATCTCGAATGGAGCCTGCTTTTCAAGGTTGAAGACATTCCTCGATCTTGGAAGCACCATTCGATAAGCATTCCCGCATTTGAACACGGTTTCTGCCATGTCGATGTCTTTCCTTGCCTTGTTCCTGTCTTTCATGTATCGATCAAGATAAGAAAGCTCGTCGGTAATGAGAGAATCGTCGTCGATGGAATATTTTACGGGATTTCCGTACATATACCCCTTCTTGAATTCCACCATGTAATTGATGTGATTCTCTACGACGATGGTGTTGCTCTTGTCTTCAGATGCGTAAGGCCGCTGTTTGTCGAGGATCTGCATATCCCCTCGATATACATGCTCGAAGTGGTTGCATTCCGTAGCATTGATGGCGTGCTTAGACAAGACACGAGGAAGATATTTCTGAATAGTCACCTCGTTCAGCGTTTCATCCGAAAGAGGAACCTTGATGACGCCTCTTCCGTGTGTGAGCGGGTAAGGTTTTGGCCGGCTTTCTTCTTTTTCCGCTTTCGCGCTGTTGCTTACCCCTCCTGTGAAAGGAGCAGCAGGAAGAAAGTCTTCTGAATCCGCGATTTTGTGTTCCATTCACATATCACCTCGTTTCTGCGTTTGTTAAAACCCAAGCATCTTCTTTCTGTTGAATACCTGGGCTTTCCCAGGCTTTGACGTCTGCTTGATAAACTCCATGACAAATAGAGCGACGGCATCTGGCATGTCGTCGAATTTGTTCGGATAATCGAAAGAGTACGAAACGAGCGCTTCCATCGCCTTTCCAAGGTCTGTATTTCCTGAATACATTCCTTTTTTTGGATAAACGATGTTGTTCCGTATATACCCCTGATTGTCCTTGATCCTCTGTTCTTTGTTTGCCGTTGAATATTTTTCCATGATCGTACATCCAAAATAATGTCTTTCGCGAAGCTTCTCTTCCAGCACGTATTTCAAAGACGTATCCGTGTTATTCTCCACGACAAGATAGCTCAGCCTGTGCTGGATGATGCGGTCTACGATGTCGTCGTACAGCTCGTCCATGCTCTTCTTCTGATACAAGCAATCGCGGAGATAAAATAAATCCCCGTATTTGTAGAATATCGGCATGGTTACGTAGTTCTTGCCTTTTCTGGCAGGGTCAAGAGACGCATAACGCACCGTTTCGTATGTGATTTCAGGGAAAACGTCATACTGCTGCAGGCACGCCCAGTCAAAGCTCAAGCCTTCCGGGGCGATAGGATCCTGCTGATACACGGACTGCCACAGAAACTTCGTCATGTGTGCACGCTTATCTTTCAGGAACTCGTCGGAATATCGCAGCGGACACGTCGAATGATCGTTCTCGTCAAGCGCCGGTATCCCGATGAACACGGATGATCCTGATTTCGTGATCTCCGTATACTTGAATTTCTTCGACGGAACAAGATCCTCTTTTTCCCTGGCGCGCTCGTACATGATGTTCAGCAAGTCGGTGTTTGCCCACATCGTTCCCATGAGCAGCACTTTAAGTCCGTCACCGTCAGCGCGCGAGCTCCACGTTGATTCGTACCTGTCTTCCATCTTCTTGTGAAGCGCGACGTTATAGCTCTCTGAATCGTCCTTCAGAAGGTCATCGATGATCAGTATCTGAGCACGAAGGCCGGTTGACTGCCCGTCTCGCGTAACGGCGTTCAGGTTGTATTCGTCCTCGTTGTCAATCATACAGAACTGATACATCGTGTCGGTCTTGAACATCTTCTTCACGCCCTGGTATCTCGGAAATATCTCTTTGAATGCCTTGCTCGTGATGATGCCCTTTGTCTGGTTCGTCGTCTTCTGGCATAACGTATCGGAATACGTGATGCGCAGTATCTGGACGTTAGGGTCGTTCCCGCACGCCTGCGCGACAAACATATTCGCGATATACGACTTGCCCATGGACGGCATGAGCGATACGCGCATCAGATTGAAGTTCTTGTTCACGTTGAACAGGTCGGCATAATAAAACACCGGCGCAACGGTATCCGCCGTCTTGTCCCACACGCGTTTGCTCTTATATTGCTCGATATAGAAGGCAAAGTTTCTCAGGATCCTGCGCGCCGACATCGCAAAGAACTTCTTATGCAATGCTGAAAGCTTGTTCGCAAGCTGGATGCTCTTTGTGCTGACGATCCCGCCGGCAAGCTTATTCAGAACTTTCACGTCAATAAGCTGGCATATCCTGTACTGCTGCTGCACATTGCCTATTTCCTGGCAATACTCGTAATGTCTGGACATGGCGGTGTACAGATTTGAAGCAACGTCGTACATCAGCTTTATCCCCGAGTTGTTCGTCCTGCTCAGAGCTTCTATATAGTCGCGTACTACAATTGAATAATCCTCCATTGTGCATCACGCCCTTACAGCGTCACACCTACTTCGCCGTCTGCACCTTCCTGATACTCGATATCTTCAATCTCTGTTGGAGACTTCTCCTCGATCGTGCATGTGATGGTCGTATACGGTCCTCTCTTGTACACCCCTAAGATGTCCTTTACCGTAACTACCATTCCGGGACACAGCGTAAGTCCTGAATGAATCCGAAGGTAGAAGAAGCTGACACGTTCATGTCCTCCCCTGTTCGTATCTCTGATTTGGAATTGCTGAAATTCACCGAATACGTCCTTTCCGGTACCTACCTCTTCATTCTTTTCAGGGTCCTTGACGTATTTTTTGTTCATGAGCAGCTTCACCTTAGATCCGCTTCCCATGACATCATTGCTGGCATATACCATTCTCTTCTTTCACCTACTTTCTTTCGCTTAAGGAACAAATAAAAAGCGCATCTATCATGAAATGCGCATAAAAAAATGATGCGGAGACAAGGCGATAGGTACTTCCGCATCAGCTTTTGTATTTTGCAGTTTTCGCCGGAGGAGGAACGATCTGCCACATCCGGTTTATTCCGGAAACCAAACCATTTCCCTTTCTTTGTCCCTTAGATGAGCACACGAGATAGAGGAGACACATATTTAAAATCAAGAAAGGAGAACAAAAATGATTTTTTTATTATTTGGCCGTACATCGTGGTGATAAAAATACACAAGAGTGGGAAAGCTTCTCGTATGCTCGTCTAAAGAACAAATCTTCTTTTTGTAGAATAAATCTAATATCCCTTCTTCATCCTACACGCGCATTATAGCGTTCAACGTGTCAAGTGAAAAGTCATTTCGTGAAAATTTTGATAATTTCTTTGCTTTTTTGTTACTATTCACAGTCAGCCAAAACCTGTCAAGTGGAAAACTAAAGAAATTGTTTTTGTTTGAAGGCGAATCAAAGACTTTCTGGCCGATGTGATCTGTCTGGTTGT
>ENA-ORNG01000501-ORNG01000501.1-human-gut-metagenome-genome-assembly--contig:-NODE-501-length-33620-cov-6.278773_pt1 | contig 33620 bp, 42 predicted proteins | sample MGYA00242113_ERZ509018 | MGnify/ENA primary metagenome ERZ509018 (study PRJEB26280, sample SAMEA2338711) | human gut metagenome | biome: human gut; feature: human-associated habitat; material: faeces... | reverse complement strand
GGCTTTGGCATATCGACACCCTCGACTTCGGGAATGTCCAGCACTTCCAGCTTCCGTCCGCCCGGATTGCCGTTCTCGGCTTTCTCCTTGACCGCAGACTTTTTCCTTCCCGCACCGGGTCTCGCACCGCCGCGCCCGCCTGTGTTATTGGATTTTGTCGGCATTTTCTCACCCCTTTCCTCGAAAAAATAAGCAGCCGTAGCCGGCCGCCCTTAATTACCCTTTTGATTTCGCCTTTTTCGCACGCGAGACCCCGCGCCCGTTCCCACGGGACAGAGCCGTAGAGATTTTGACCGCCCCTGGGTCTTTAGTGATTGTGCCAGCGGTCCCCACGTTCTGCATGGATTTTCGCATGACAGGAAGAACATAAGGACATCAGATTTGTTTCGCTGTGATCACCGCCCTCTGCCAGAGGCTTGATGTGATGCACCTGCTCCGCCTTGACGAGCCTGCCTTCCCGTTGGCACCGCTCACAAAGAGGGTGTGCATTCATGTATCGGTCACGGATGCGTTTCCATGCCCGTCCGTACCTGCGCTTGGCTGCCGGGTCCCGGTCGTACTTTTCGTACCGTTGATTCTCCAGCTTTTGATGTTCCTCACAGAACCTGCCATCCGTCAGCTTGGGACAGCCGGGGTAGGAACACGGCCGCTTTGGTTTCCTTGGCATCGGCTCACCTCCTCCGGGCATAAAGAAAGCCCCCGCAGGAAAATCTCCCACGAAGGCTTTTGGCTGTATACATTTTCGCTGATTCTATCATACTCCACCACCCTATGTGCCACAAGGGAAGCGGTGTGTCAAAGTGTGCCAATGTCAGATAAAATCCGGAAAGTGTTGGAGAGCCGACCCATGTATGCGGTGGACTGTCCTCAAAGAAACATCCAGCAGCTCTGCTATTTTCTGCCATGTCCTCCCATCAATATACCGGTAGCGCAGCAGCAGCTTTTCCTGATTATTCTCAACACAGTCAATGGCTTGACTCACCGATTTTTGCAAATCCACATATTCATCCACCATATGGCTGATGTCCCGCTCCAGTTCATCAATCTTGCAGATACATCTGGCAAAAGGAGCATCCGACGGACGGTTAGGATTATGCTGTTCCTCAAAATGGCTGCCGGATATCCTCCTTGACAGATCCCTCCAATAATCCAATTCCCTCAGTTTGGAATGGATCAGGGCATCTATTTCCCTGGCCTGGTTCAAGTATTCCTTGGCCGTCATTCCGATACCTCCCCATCCTGTTTTTTCAGTTCCTCCAACTCTGTTTTTAATGTTTCAAGCTGGATTCTCGCCATATCCATCAGCCCCGACGCCAGTCTTGGCGGAAAGATATAGTTCAGCGGTTTTCGTTTTTTCCCGCCTTTATCGTGGAGGAAAGCAACAGCCACCTTAATCGTACAGCAGTTGCAAGGGCTGAGGATATCCTTATATATTTCCAATGTATTTTCAAGCTCTCGGATTTTTATATTCCGCATCAGCCATTCTCCATCAACCGCTCCCCTGGTCAGGGTGTCGTACCAGTCAGACCGGAAGAATCTTTCACACTCCAGCATTGTGTCTTCCGGGCTTTTCCCATCAATACTGCAGCCCATGAATGCCGCAGCATAATCCTCCGCTGCCTGCCGGACGATTGCGTTTTTTAAGTTATCAAATGCATCCATACCGCACCTCCAAAAAAATTTATTAAATTCCCTCGGATTGGCTATAGTTGTCTTAGATTTGCTCAGATTTTCAGATCCGCTTTCACGGCTTCGATCAATGCCGCCTGTGTGGTGTCTTTTTCTAACAGGGCTTTCATGATCCGCTCATCAATGGTGCCTTTCGTGATGATGTGCTGCACCACCACGGTATCGGACTGCTGTCCCTGCCGCCAGAGGCGGGCGTTGGTCTGCTGGTACAGTTCCAGGGACCAGGTCAGTCCAAACCATACAAGGGTGGAGCCTCCGCTTTGAAGGTTCAGCCCGTGTCCCGCCGATGCCGGGTGGATCAGGGCCACCGGAAGTTCCCCTGTATTCCATCTGCGGATGCTTTCCGAAGAATCCAGCCTGGAAAATGGGATTTTCAGCTTATGGAGCCGTTCTGTGATCCGTTCCAGGTCGTGCCGGAACCAGTAAGACACCAGGAGCGGTTTTCCTCCCATGCTCTCGATGATGTCTTCCAGGGCATCCAGTTTCCGGTCATGGATGTCGATGGATTCTCCGTCATCCGTGTAAACTGCGCCGTTTGCCATCTGGGAGAGCTTCCCGGAAAGAGCCGCAGCATTGGCGGCGGTGATTTCCCCGTCCGGGAGCTGCAGCAGCAGATCCCGCTTGAAGGAAACATATCGTTGCACTTCCTCCTCGGTGAGATACACCTCGTAACCGGAGGAAACGAACTGTGGCATCCGCAGATAGTCAGTGGATTTCATGGAAATCGTGATGTCGGAAATCAGCCGGTAGATCTGTTCCTCCGCCCCTGGAAGGGGCTTGTAGGAAAACACCACCTGCCCATTGCGCTTGTCCGGCAAGAAAAACCGGGTACGATACTGACTGATGAACCTCCCCAGCCGCTGCCCCATATCCAGCAGTTTAAACTCTGCCTACAGATCCATCAGCCCGTTGCTGCTGGGCGTCCCGGTCAGTCCCACGATCCGTCCCACCTTCGGCCGCACCTTCATCATGGCACGGAACCGCTTGGACTGGTGGTTTTTGAAAGAAGATAGCTCATCGACCACCACCATGTCGTAATCAAAGGGGATTCCGCTTGCCTCTACCAGCCACTGCACGTTCTCACGGTTGATAATGTAAATGTCTGCCTGCCGTCTCAGCGCCGCCAACCGCTCCGCCTCTGTTCCCACAGCCACGGAATAGATCAGGCTGCCCAGGTGGTCCCATTTCTCAATCTCTGCCGGCCAGGTATCCCGCGCCACCCGGAGGGGCGCAATCACAATGGCTTTGCGAATCTCAAAGCGGTCAAACAGCAGGTCGTTCAAAGCGGTCAGGGTAATGCACGTCTTGCCAAGCCCCATCGACAAAAGCACCGCCGCAACAGGGTGTGTCTCAATATACTCCGTGGCATATTTCTGATACTCATGGGGACTGTATCTCATCTATGATCCCTCCGATCTGTTTCTCATCATCCAGTACATACACCTGGAAACCTAACCGCCGAAGGAGCCTGTGCCTGGAAAGCTGCAGAGGCCTCGGTTTTTCACCTGGTGCTTTTACCTCCACAAAGCCGATGTGTCCACCCGGTAGCAGCACTAAGCGGTCGGGCATCCCGGCAAATCCGGGAGAGGTAAATTTCGGTGCGATGCCGCCTGCCGCTTTCACGGCTTTTGCCAGGTTCTGCTCAATCTGCTGTTCCCTCATATTCCCTCCATAACATCTCGAATGCTTCCACTGCTCCGCTGCAGGCGCCGATACGGCCAAGATACCGTGCAATGACATCGTGTTCCGCCAGGACCGGGAACTCGAAGTCGTGGAGCATATCCCGGACGAAATCCCCGCATGGCGAGGCATCCGCCTCGAAGTTCCCCGCCCAGCGGAAGAACGGGCTGGGATTGTCATTGATTTCCCGTGTCAGCTCAATGCGGTACTTCCAATTCAGGCTGTCCGGATTCACGGGCCGGTATCCGGCAAGCAGCATGGCGTCCTTGAATTCGTTGTTGGTGAGGTAAACACCCGTGTCATGTTCCAACAGGTGCTTCATCCCGTAACTCGTGTGTCCCTGCAGGATCTTCTTCCCGGTACGGATATTCTTTCTGATCCATCCGTCAACCGCTGTAATCACATCATCCTCACGATCCGTGATCAGCGCCCCATCGGTAAATCCGTTCTCATTCGTATAAGGTCTTCCGTTCCTGATCATTTCCGATTTCTCCTTTCAACGTTGTCCCGTCCAGTCCTTGTCCACAGAGCCTGTCCACAGCAAAACCCTTGAAATCACTGCGTTTTTTCCAGTTCTGCGGACAAGTGGACGAAAAAATCCCTTACGCGCGAAATACGCGCATTCGCCCGTGTGCAGGACGGGTTCTATCATATAAAACTCCATATTTTTGTCTTTTATAGTTTTTTCTGTCCAGTTGTCCACAAAATTACAGAAATCCCTTGTGCTGGCTGCGTTTTCCGGCCATGGACAACCCCCGGACAGGTGATGGACGGGTCAGGTTGTCCTCGTATATACACGCTGCCGGCCATAGATGGGGAGCATCTGCCGCATCCCGCATTTCTCCCAGCCCTCGATCCGCACCATAATGGCAGATATGGCATAGGAGTCCGAGGGGCGCATCTCCTCCTTGCTTTTGCCGAAGCATTCGCACCAGATCTCGATGTTGCTCACGGTCTGCCGCTTTACAGTACCCTCAGCCCTGGTCGGATCGTCAATATCTCGGATATACTCCCTGCGCCTGTAATAATCCATGCTGTCCCAATCATCGGGAAGAAGCATATCCAGATAATTCCGCACGATGCCCTCGCGGTCGTCCTGCTCCATCGCTTCCCGCTGTTCCTGCCTGGCGTAAGCCTCAAGGTCAGCATCAAGATACAGCTTTTCTCCCGACCTGGCGATCTCGGCGACCTCCGCCCATATCTGCCGGACCACCTCGGCGGTCATTTCCCAGGGCTTGCACTTTCCCTGGCCGGTAACCTTGACGTTCCAGAACCTGCGGTTTCCGGTAATATCGCGGAGATACCCGTTCTCGCTGTTGGTCGTGCCGAAGAACACACATTGCCTTGGGTGCGGAGTCACCCTCCGCCCAAAACTGGCGCGGTATTTGTCGTCCTGTCTGGAAATAAAGGCTTTGACCTTGTCGATGTCCGCCTTTTTCATGCCCGCAAGTTCGCCGATCTCCAGAATCCAGTACCCCTGCAGTTTCTCAGCGGCTGTTTTATCGTTCATGTCAGAAAGGGCAAGGCTGTCTGAGAACCACTCCCCACCAAGGGCGGAAATGAGGGTGCTTTTGCCAATACCTTGAGCCCCGTTTAAAACAATCATGTTGTCAAACTTGATGCCGGGATAATGTACCCTCATATACGCTGCGCACAGCGACTTCCTGGTGACCGCCCTGACATAGCGGTTGTCCTCCGCACCGAGATAATCGATCAGCACGGTCTCTGCCCGCCTGACCTTATCCCATGGCGGAAGGGACTCGAACATTTCCCGGATCGGGTGATAGGAACGGTCGTCCGTCACCTTGGTAACTGCGATACGGTAATTACGTTCTGAAAACGAGCCATAATGGGAATCTACAAAACTGATGAGCTGCGCGTCATCCGCATCCCGCCAGAACCTTGCCGGATGTTTCCATGGCACCTCGCCTTTGATCTCCATGCCGTCTGCCAACTGGTTAAACACGATTCCTTTGAGGTTGGGATCGTTCTCCATAATCAGGGTAATGTTATGGAGGTTGTTTTTTAACACCATAGAACGAGACTCATACTCCAGCTTTTTCTTCCAGGTATCGTCCCCGTCCGTGAAACAAAAGTCCGTTTCTGCCGCCTGCTGCTTTTTCTCAAGGATCAGCATTTTGACCGTCTCGTCCCTGCTGGCAAAATCTGCCATCGCACGGAACGACTTCTTCTCGTCCTCATCGCCAAAGAGATGGATGCGGACAATGTCAAAGGCGCTGCACAGCTTCAGATATGCCGGGTCTTTGGCGTGGTGGCTGTATACAAATTTGCCGCCCTCCTTGATCTCCACACCCGGCTGACTGCTCGACTCCTTAAAGCGGTAGCGTGTCCCATCCGCTGAAAGCTCATAAATGTCACTCAGGAATTTTTCCATGGCGAGGTTTATAGGAAAGTAGGCGTTATTGAAAACTCCAACAATACCTTCCTTTTCCAGCGGATCTGCCTGTTTCTTATCCCCGATCCCCTTCGCCCGGCTCTCCCTGGAGGAGGTAGGCAGCCTGGTAGGGTCTGTCCATTCCGGATGCGCCGACAGGATTTCGTCCGGGTCAAGCCACGGCCCGTCCGTCTCCTTATAGACAAACTCCCCGTTGGCCGGTGTGCTGGGCCAGTACATGAGCTGGTTGGGCAGGTAGGAGCATTCATCAAAATAGTCCATGCCCAGGGACTGGGCCAGGTATCTTGCCACCGCCACATACTCCTCCGGCGTTACATCCCTCGTCAGGGGAACCAGTATCCGCACCCGCGGCGTCTCCGGCGTGTGGCTGTGGGTGCTGTAGAGGATGGAGGTGTAGGGAACCCAGCGTTCATAGTCCTCCAGGAATTCCGCCTCGATCCGGTCCCCGTCCAGCGTTACCATGGACCGGGAGACCACCGTGTCGATCTTGCGCCTCCCGTCCTTTAGCACGCCAGCTACAATGCCGCCGTGGTCCTTCGCGGCGTCCCGTTTCGACCTGGGGAGCCGGGCGTATTCCTCTGCGGACTCCGTTGTGCGGATTGTCACTTTCAGCCGTTCCTTCAAAGCGGAGAGTTCGATCTTCTTGTTCGTCAACTGTTTCGTGCTGCGGCTGTTGGCGCAGGCAATGTTTAATTCGCGCATGGCATCTCCTCCAATTCCTCCGTAAAATACCGCACCGGTATGTTCTTCTTTTCCGCTTTCGCAATCTCTGCCCGCATCCCTGATGATATGACGCTGCCGAACACCCACACCTGCTCACATTTCGTGAGCAGCACCATTCCCATGAACAGGCCAAGTTCCCGCTCCGCCGGGATGCCGTCATCCATAAACTGCGGAAAAAGCAAATGAGGAGCAAGCGGGATGCAGGTATTCCGTACTGCAAAGCGGCTGTATATCCTTGCCATGTTCACATTCCGTTCTATATCGCCCGCATAGGGAGAACATATATAGACCAGCGGCCGGTATACACGCCTCGCTGCTTTCTCCTCTTTCTCAATATTGGAAAGCGCCTCGTATGTAGTCGGATCATAGTAACCCTCGCTGTTATATTTACTGATGCCCATAGGCTGCACCTCCTTCTAATCCTTCTGATAAAACTCGCATTCGTATCCGTCCGCCCGGAGCTTCAGCCCTTTCGCCCAGGGCGGCGTCCTTCCCATCTGTTCGCACACCGCTGCAACCGACATCCGTCGGTCGGCCTCGATGATAATCTCGTCATGCACATGGGCGACAATGGAGCAGTTTTTTAAGGTCTGCATGGCATAGCAAAGAATATCGCGGGCGGTACCCTGGACGATGTTCTCTACAAACTTGGGGCCATAGCTTTCCAGCCGTTCCCATTTCTTCGTACCGCCCACACCCATGTAAGTCACCGACTCCCCGCCAAACTGGTTCTCTCCGATCCTCGGTTTCACATAGGCAAGCCGCCGGCCGGAAGGGAGCGTGATAAAGAGCATAGCACTCCGGTAATCAAAATGGAGCCCGTGTGTCTCCGTGGGGACTCTCTGCCTGATACAGTCCTTCACTGCCCGGTCTACATCCCACCAGAAACGGACGATATTGGGATTTGCCTCTCTCCAGCTGTCCACCAGGGGCTGCAGTTCCTCCTCCGTCATTCCTGCCTCCAATGCACCCATTGCTTTCAGCGCACCGACGCTTCCGCCGTACCCGCAGGATAAAGTGGCTTGTTTCCCCTTTTGACGCAGCTCTGCGTTCTCTCCATGCTTTTCTACCCTGCAGTGGAACATCCGGGCGGCGGTCTCACAGTAAATGTCTCTGCCTTTTTCAAAAACCTCGGACACCCATCTCTCTCCGGCCAGCCAAGCCAGCACTCTCGCTTCGATGGCGGAAAAATCTGCCACAATGAGTTTCCTGCCATCCTGCGGCACAAATGCCGTGCGGATAAGCTGGGAGAGGGTATCCGGGATATCTTCATAGAGCATGGAAAGTGCTTCATAATTACCGCTCCGCACCAAAGCCCGCGCCTGTGCCAGATCTGGCATGGTATTCTTATACAGATTTTGCAACTGGATCAGCCGCCCGGAGAACCGGCCGGTGCGGTTCGCCCCGTAAAAAACGAACATTCCATGGGCCCGGCTGTCGGCGCAGACCGCGTTCTCCATTGCCGTGTATTTCTTCACGCTGCTCTTGGCGAGCTGCTGCCGGAGTGAAAGGACCTCCCGCAGCGGCTCAGGCGCTGTCTTGATCAGTTCCGCCACCGCTTTTTTCCCCAGGGTATCCGTTTCCAGCCCATGGTCTGCCAGCCATTGTTTCATCTGCTGCACGGAATTGGGGTTTTCCAGTTCCGTCAGTTCCCGCATGGCGGCAGTCAGCCGTTCACGGGAACGGGCGTCCATGGCAATGGCCTGCCGGACCAGTTCCATATCCACGCCGATGCCCCGGTCATTGATCTCCTGGTCGAGATGGTATTCCTCCCAGATGGAAGCTGGCACGGGAAATCTGGAGAGCCTCTCCTGGATCTGCATTTCCGTCTCCACATCCCGGAGGTTATATGCCTTGAACCGTTCCCATTTCTCCGGGGCATGCTCCGGCAGGTTCCGCATCCTGCCGCCGTTTGCTTTTGTCGGCCTGCAGGGGACACAGAAATAGCGGATCAGGTCTTTGCCCTCCGTCAGCTTCTGCTTTTCCAGACCCAGCACTGCGCCCACGCTTTCCAGGGAACGGGGAAGACCCAGTGTGGAGGCCCACACCATAGAGCAGCGCCAGGATGCCGGAGCAAGATAGTTGCCAGCCGGGTAGCCGAGGAAACGTGAGAGACAAATCCGTTCAAACTGCGAGTTGTATGACCACTTCTCTACGGTTTCATCTTCCAGCGCATCCAGAATCTCTTCCGGGAGTTTCTCCCCGCAGGCAAGATCGACCACCCGTACCGCCCCGCCATCGACAGAATATGCGGCAAGCAGGATTTCAAAATCTTCGCTCTCGCAGTATCGGTACACCCCGCATTTCGCAAGATCCACACTGCTGTACGTTTCCAAATCCCAAGCTATAGATTTCAAATTCATCATCCCCTTTCAACTGCCCAAAGGGCGGCAGGGGAATAACCCCCGCCACCCGGTATCGGCAGTTTCCCGCGTCAGGAAAGGAAATCCTCGTCCTCATCCGCAAAGTCATCCTCCGGGCGGGACTTGCCGCCCAGCGGCTCACCGTCACGGATTTTCTGCAGGTTATTCAGTCCACAGGCGATTCCTTTATTGCCATTGGAATTGAAGGCATAGAAGTTGATGCTCGCCCTGCCGTACACACCGCTGTAAACCTCGGAAGTATCCAGGATCGGCTGACGGTCCGCATCCACAATGCCCGGAGCCGTGGCGCTGTTGGCATTGACGAAATAGGCATTTGCGTAGGCTTCATCGTCTGGACGTTCCGCATCCCCGTCACGGAGCGGTGTCTTTAAAACGGAAAGTGCCGGGACACTCCGGCCGTTGCCTTTCAGCTTGGCCTCGCCCTCCTTATAGGCAGCCTCGATAGCCGCTTTGATCTTGTTGATGGTCACTGTATCCGACTTGGGGATGATCAGGCTGACGCTGTACTTGGGCGTGCCGCCGTTGATAGACTTAGGCTGCCATACATTGCAGTAGCTCCATCTGGTATTGGGGCCGGTGATCACTTTCATCGGGTTCTTTACTTTATTTGACATTCTGGTTTCCTCCTCAATCTTTAAAATCATTCTGTGCCGTATTCATGGGCTGCCGCTTATCAGACAGCGGCACAAGGACGGGCTTGCCCTGGGGCTTTTCGATTAGACCGCCCAGCAGCTCGTCAAACTTCTTTTTACCCAGGAGCTTCTGCATCTCCGTAAGACCCAGCACCTTTTTGGCATAGGGATCATATCCTGCCTGGGAAACGGCGTCGGCCACCGCATCCTCGCTGATGTACCGGCGGTTGGAACGCCCCTCTACTACCTTGTATCCGGGATACTCCGTCCCGCTGAGCGCCTGCCGGAGCGCGTATTCCTTCACATCCGCAGCCCAGGCGGCCAGTTCATCCGCCTTGTCCAGAATGGCGGCGATCTCCGCGTCCTCCAGTGTGTCGGGCATCTCAAAATCGTATTTCGCCAGTTCCAGGTTGTACTCTGCCCGCTTCCGGCAGACCGCCTTTGCCTTGCAGAACCGACACCAGTCACCACAGGCAAACTCCCCACTGCCCTCATAGGCCAACTTCGCCTTATAGGTCAGGTCGTTGTGCGCCCACTGCAAAAGGTCATCTTTTGCCATGACGCAAACGCTGACATTTTCCCGGCGGGGCTGGAAGATGGTCATGCGGACGGTATCAATGTCATAGATACCGTCAAACAGTTCCAGAGCGCCCAGGGCATACAGCATCATCTGGGGATTCTCTATCGCGGATACCTCCACACCTTTCCCATGCTTGTAATCCACAATGTCAAGCGTTCCGTCCGCAATGATGACGCAGTCGCCGGTACCGAAGCCGTCTTTGACGAAGCGGGAAAAGTCCAGTCGCTGCTCGATCAGCACCACCGGGTCTTTGCAGGATTTCTTTGCGTCCTCCACCAGTTCCAGCACATAGGCGGCATAGTCCGAAGCGCACTGTTCCATCTCTTCGTTGTAAAAGGAAAGATTCTCCGTTGGGTCTGCGGCATCCATGCCAAGCGCCTGTTTCAGCTTGTATTCACACAGGCTGTGGGCGTCCGTCCCTTCCTGGGCATACTCGCTGCCCGTATCCTCATACTTCTCGCAAAGCCTTGCGGAAGGCGGGCAATTCAGCCACCGGTGGCTGGAGGATGCGGAAAGTAAAGCGTGTTTTCCCATCACAGCACCTCCGCGTCCGCAAGGAGCGCCGGATACTCCGCTGGGTCGATGTCCGACAGCTTATCCGCACCATGCTTAAGAAGGAGCGCCTTTACCTCTGCTGTGTGTCCGGCACGGGACTTCTCCGCCAGGGCCGCCCGCACCTGTTCCAGCGTCAATGGCTTTGGCTCTGCCTTCTCCACAGGCGGCTCCACTTTCTTTGCAGCAGTTTTCTTTTCCTGTTTCTGAGCCGGCTTTTTCTCCGTGGTTTGGTCCGGCTGTTCCTGCCCACCCTGTGCGACAGCGTCCGCCACCGCCTGCAGGCTGTCTGCCAGGGAACGGAGGTCGGATACCATGTCCAGAAGAAGTTTTATCCTACTCATGTGCCAGCCCTCCTTCCGCAACCTCCCGGATGGAAAGTTCCTCCACCGTGCTGCCTGGAACAATGACCGTCAGCCTGACCTTGTCCCCCAGCAGGAAACGCATGAACCGCTCCCGCACAGAGACATTCCGCACACTGACCGCACCGCTGTTCACAGGCTTTTTTGAAACACGGATCTGTAATGTGTGTTTCATCTCATCACCTCTGCTTTCTGAAGGACGGTATCGGGATGTCCTTCAACATACGGAGATTTGAAGCACGGTTTGAGGGGGGATGTCTCAGAAAAATTTCAAAAACTTTTTCCTGGCTCCCTCGATGGATTCCCGTATAGTCTTAATGTCCTTGCCCTCCCGGCGGGCAATCTCCCGGAGGGATACCCCTTCGGCCAGCATCAGCAGCCTGCGCCGCTGTACCTCCGAGAGCTGCCCAAACGCCTCTTTGATCCGCTGGTTTTCAAGCTGCCGGAAAAGTTCTGTCTCCGGCGTACTGCCGTCCGCATAATCCGCGCCTTCATATTCCGCCGCATCCAGGGAATAGCAGTGGTACCGCTCTTTCCGATCCTGATTGCTTTCCTCCCGCCTGGAATCCAGAATCAAGTTTCCGATTTCCTCATTGACCTCTACATCTGAGGTCTCACCATTTGCAAATGTGTAATTGATTTTCAATTTGCCGTTCTCCTTTCGGAGCCCGGCAAGCGGCACCTCTGCCGCTAAAACGAAAAAAAGAGCCTGACAAGCAGCACAAAAGTGCCGCTTGCCAGGCTCAATATCCCATCTGTCTTTCTTTCAAGACAGCGTGATGAAGGGGCAACCACAGATGATGGAATGAAATCACCCCTTCGTGCATCATGCTCAGACAAACGCCGCACCGGTTTCCCGGCTTCGCTGTCCGTTGCCCGTCCTCATATACATTCCTTATGAGGGCTGTAGTATTGCCGCAGCTATCCGGTAAGTCCCGGAGTCTTGCCCGGAACATTCGGTGTTTGCTATTCAGTTTTTATTACCCCGATTTCTGCGCCGCAGTGCCCGCACTTCACATAATAATCGGGATACCGGCCCTTCTTCGGGATAATCAGCCGTGATTTGGTATCTGGTGCGGAATCCATAAACCGCCGCCCACATTTCGGGCAGAGGATCGGCTTCCGTTCATCTGTCAGCTCATATTGTTCAACCTCCTTCTTGCTTCGGCGCAAGTCTAAGCACCCCTTTCCGCCAGAGCCGATCCGGCTGCCGGGGAGCGGGCCTGCGATCTGTGCGCAGCTATTCCTCCACAATGTCCGTGAGCCAATGCGCCACCGGTCTGGAAAGAAGCCGCGCGTTGAGGTACGCCATCTCTAAGGTGAGGCAGGTATTCCCCAAATAATACCCGTCCATGATCGTGAGGGTCATGGCAAGGTCTGGCTGCTCCATATCGGTCAGGCAGATCGGCAGCAAGTATTGTACCCGGCCCTGATACCCCTGCGGAACCACAATGCTCGGTTCCACCACAGCCTTCCGCCGCGCCAACTCAACTGCCGTTTCCAAAAGCAGGGGCAGGTTTTGCGCTTCGCGGATTTCTGCCGGGATACGGGAAAGGTTCTCCTCATCGCCGAGGATATGATCCACGTTGACGCGGATCGGCCATTCCGGGTTGTAATTGACGCCATATTGCGTCATATAGTAGCTGGGCTTCTCTGGCAATGGTGAAATGTGCCGGAGTAGCGGAGATAGTTCATCCGCAAAGCCCCTGAAATACCATTCCAACATAGAGTCCTTCTTTTTATTCCGGTCGAAACAGGCATAAATAGCCTTGTATCTCCTGGTGTAAAGACCCGTATGGAAACAACAAAACTCATTTTCGATATGAAAGAATTTTGCTGCATTGCTGGGTATCCGTTCTTCCTTGTAGTCAATCAGTTGTTTCTTAAAGATCGCATGGATGTATCGCTCCAAAATCGGAGTATCTGGATTTTTTGTTAAGTATATAGGGTTTTTGAATCGCCACGGTTCCGGCAGGGCCATCTCCGCCAGCATATCAAGCTGGGAGTACCAGTTCGGGACGTAGGCGAAGGAAAACAAATCTGGCATGAGTATCATATGAGTTTCCTCCATTTGTTCTGTAATGCGTCCACGATCTTCATCTGTACTTGTATCTTCATGTCCTCATCGATATAGGAATGGAGCTGGCCATCCGGGCCGACTTCGTCATACATCACCAGAGAATTGATATAAGCGTCATAGTGCAGGAGATATGCCTCGATTGCCTCCTGGTCGCCGTGAACTGCTCGCTTGATTAGGTCATAGGTTAATTCATGGCTCTGAGCTTCCTTGCTCATAGAATTTCCGGATTGCCTTGAAAGCGCGCTGCCTCAGGTTGTAGACAGTGCGGGTCGTCACCTCCATTCTGGCTGCAATTTCCCCATCCGTCCAAGCGTACCAGAAGTCAAAGAGTAAGACCTTCCGCTGCTTTTCCGGTAGGGAGCAGAGTGCTTTATATAAAGTTTCGCTATAGACCACGCAGGATAGCTCGTCCGCATAAAGCACAAAATGATCGGACGGATACCTGTCATCGTGGCTTAAAGTTTCAAGAAGATAGTCTACTGGCTCGTCAGAGTAATGTTTCTCCGCGTTTGCCTTTGCCCGTTTGAGATTTCTGCTGAAATTCCGGGCCACCGTCTTAGTGAAGGAGTCCACCATGGCGACGATCCGTTTTTCGTCAGAGGGAGACATCATGCCGCATCCCTCCTTTTTGCAGATTTGAGCTGGTTCTTTTTCGCCTCCTCACATAACCAGAACACATCTCAGGGGTGCAAACCGGAAAGTTTTTGAAAAATATTTTGAGAAAATTTTTTGAACGAGTGAGTCCATTAAATCCATCTGCAATAGCATTTAAGAAGCGTCCATATTAAAAACTCCATAACATGGAAAAGGTCAATCCACGCAAGGCAGATTGACCTATCCCGGCAAGTAGCTGGCTGATGTTATCTTGCCTTGTCTTCGTTATTTACAGATGCTTTGAGCTTTGAAAAGCTCTCATCGCTGATGACGTGCTCCATCCGGCAAGCCTCTTTTTCCGCCTGTTTTGGATCAACCCCGGCAGCAATCAAGCGGTCAGTGAAAAAACAGTGGCGCTCATAGATTTTCTTGGCTGTTTCTTGTCCTAAATCTGTAAGTAAAAGAAAACTGTGGTCATCCATTGTAAGGAAACCACCATCTTTTAGGACAGTCATTGCCCGCCAGACGCTTGGTTTGCTAACATTTAATTGTCGAGCTATATCAACAGAGCGAACCTCAACTTGCTTTTTAGCTACTATTAAAACCGCCTCTAAATAGTCTTCCATTGCTGGCGTTAAATTCATTCAGATGGCCCACCTCCTATTGCGGAAGTATATCTTGCTTATAGCAAAAATACTTTTTACAAAATTATTTTTTGATGTATATCAAAACTAATTCGCCAATTTCCAACCAGATGCCTTTTCACGGGCGTGGATAAAGTCTGCATAGATTCCAGTTTGATGGAGAAGTTCCTCATGCGTTCCTTCCTGAACAATCCGGCCATTTTCAATCGCAATGATGTGGTCTGCTTTTTCAACAGTTTTAATACGATGGGCAATCATAATGACCGTTTTGTTTTCTGTTAATTCTTCGATGGCCGCTAAAACCTCATGCTCGTTTTCGGTATCTAACGCACTGGTAGTTTCATCTAAAATGATAATTGGAGCATCCTTCAAAATTGCTCTTGCGATGGAAATCCTCTGCTTTTCTCCACCAGACAGGTTGTTGCCGCCCTCCTGCACAAGCGTATCATACCCCTCTGGCAGAGCCATGATAAAATCATCACATCTTGCCGCTTTTGCAGCAGCCCGGACTTCTTCCAATGTGGCAGTTGGTTTACCAAACCGAATATTGTTGAGAATCGTATCCTCAAACAAATACACTTTTTGAAAGACCACACTGATTTTGCCCATCAATTCTTCTGTGGGAATGTGACGAATATCTGCGCCGCCAATCAGGATTCGGCCTTTATTCACGTCAAAAAATCTCGGAATCAACTGGCAAAGGGTTGTTTTCCCCGAACCTGACGGGCCTATGATTGCGGTAAAAGATCCCACCTTAATTGCAGTATCAATATGGCTCAAAACTTCATTGTCACCATAGGAGAAAGAAACATCTTCAAATATAATTTCATCGGATGCAATATGTTGCTCCGGGGATGCCACTTGAATTTGTTCCATCTGTGTCAATGAATTTGTTTCTTTCAAGGCACTATCCAGAATACCGATCATGGATAGTACAGAGCCGGCCTGATTCATTGAGGAAAATGCCATAAAGCTAAGAATAATCAGCACAAGGCACTTTTCCACAGAATAAATATCAAACTCTGTATATCCAAAAACGGAAGTAAAAATAATAGCCGTTTCAAAAATAGAAAGCACTACACCGGCAGCAATCTGGGACGGAATGGAACCACTGGACAGAGCGATGTTTTCATTACAGCTACCCTGAATGGCATCCTTTAAGCGTCTGTCCCCATTTTTGAAGCTGAACGCTTTTGTTACTTTGATACCTTGGAGAAATAGAAGTGCAGCAGCACTTAATTTGCTCTGTGCTTCGCTTCTTTTGGGCGCATCTCTTCTCGACACACGAATCTGCCAGTTTACTACTAAAAGGTATGCTGCCATTCCCAATAGGCTTATAAGGGCGATTCGCCATTCATAAAAGAACAATCCAATCAGCAACGACACCGTACCTAAAACGCCGCCCACAACTCGGATCAAAGCGGATGGCGCAGATGTTTCGATTTCAGAAAGTGTTGTCGTCAGGACAGAGTTAATTCGTCCCACAGAAAAATTATCAAAAAAACCTAAATAAGCATTTTTGAGGATTTCCCCAAATTCAAATCTTTTATCTCCCACCATTCCGAATCCGGCTGACATAGATGTAAGCTGCATCTTGTAGCTGAAAATGAAGACCCCAACAATATAAAAAACGGCCAGTGCGAAAACCGCGATCACTGCATTTGAAATCGGGTATCTGCCAAACAGCGCATAAATTGCTATGATAACGGCAAACATCTTTGCCATTAAAAACAAGCCTTCAAGGAAAGAGAATATTATTGCATTTCTATATTCCTTTTTTCTTTTGCTGCTGAAATTCCATATCAGCTTAAACGCATTTAGCATGACGTATCTTCACCCCCTATATTTGAAATATCCCATAGCCTCTTGTAACCGGCACAATTCTTCAACATGGTTTCGTGTGTACCTGAGCATAATATCTGCCCATTTTCCACAAATGCAATCTGGTCGGCGTTTATAATTGTCTGCAGCCTGTGGGCTACCACAATCAGGGTTTTGCTCTTGCTTGCCGCTGCCAATGCCTCCTGAATCGCCACTTCATTCTCTGGATCGGAACTGGCCGTTGCTTCATCAAGGATCATAATAGGAGCGTTTTTCATCATGGCTCTTGCGATTGCTATGCGTTGCTTTTCACCGCCGGACAATCTATTTCCGGCCACTCCCGCTTGGGTATGATAGCCACCAGGCAGTTTACTGATAAAGTCATGGCAGCCGGTCTTTCTGCAAACATCTATGACATCTTCATCTGTAGCAGTCGGTTTGGCAATCCTGATGTTCTCCATGATATTCATATCAAAAAGGTAAGTATCCTGATCTACATAGGCAATCAAAGAATTAAGCTGCTCAATGGACAGCTCCTTAATCGGTGTGCCTCCGATTGTAATAGTTCCATCATCTGCATCCCAATAACCTGCCAGCAATTTTGCGATTGTAGATTTGCCGCTTCCTGATGGGCCTACTAACGCCAGCATCGTATTTTGTGGAATGGTAATGGATACATCTTTTACTGCAGGCTTTTCGCTATTCTCATAGGAAAAGGTAATATGATCCATTCCAATAGCAAAAGAAGAAACATCGGCTGTTGCGATTTCAGCCCGCTCAAGTTCGGGCGCATCCAATATATCTTTTATCTCTCCTGCAACAACATTCATGCTTGATAATTGATCCATATAGGAGGATGCCTTTGAAATAGGCCCGAACACACCAAGGGATATAATCATAAATAAAAACAGGACAGAAGGTGCTAACGTGCCGTTTCCGTAAAAAATCAAGCCGAAAATTAAAACACCAAAAATAGAAACAGGTGCGATGCTATAGCTAAGAGAGGCATATACCTGAGTGCTTCTCATCCAATCGACAGAGTATGAGGCGTGGTGCTTTACCGCATTGGCATACTTTTCATAACTTGACTCAGCCTGATTGAAAGTTTTGATGACTTCAATTCCGCCCACATATTCCACTACTGCCTGATTCATACTTTTTCCAGCAGCAATCTGGCCAGCAAATTTTTTATCGTAATCTTTCATCATTCCACTGCTTGCGGCCAATCCTATGATAATCCACAGCAGGACACAAAGTGCCAGCCGGAAATCAATAGAAAACATCCAAATGATAAGGCCGATGGGAATACATAAATTTGCGGTCATTTCCGGTAGAAAATGCGCCAGAGTTTTTTCCACTTCTTCAACCCTGTCAACCAGTACGGTTTTCAGCCTGCCGCTTCCTTTCCTTTCAAAATAGCCAAGAGGTAGTCTCATGAGTTTGGTGGACAAGGCAAGCCGTATATCTCTAAGGGTTTTGAAGGCCGCTTTATGGGAAATATAAGTGGACAGATTCAAAAAAACAGCGTTCAAAATCTTGCACAGACCAGCTACGCCTATGATGAGAAGTAATTGAACAAACGATCTGTCTCCTTCAAAAATTTCCCCGCACAATACCCCGACAACACCATATACGGCTAAACCGCAGAATACGGCGAGCAGGCTGACGATAATTGACAGCGCAAACTGTCCTCGATAAGGGCGTATATATTCACCCAATTCTTTAAAGAAAGATGGTTTTTCTGATTTTGGCTCTTTTTTCATTGCTTTCCCTCCTTAAGTGATTGCCAAGCAGACACCTATCAACTTATTGCAACAGAAAATAGTCCTCCAAAAGGGTGTGTGTGCTTTTATCTATTGCATATTGATTAGTCACTTTTCCAGCTTCGATATGTACTACATAGGTACAGCAATGATAAATCAGCTCCACATCATGGGTGATAACAAAAACGGATTTTCCAAGTTCTTTGAGCTGTTTTAGACACAAAGCTACCTCTTTCATGTGTTTGTAATCCAACCCGCTTGTAGGTTCATCCATTACGATATACTCTCGATCTGAGGCTAACGCAGTGGCAATCGCAACCCGTTGTTTTTCTCCACCGGATAGGGACATGGGATGCCTCTTTGCGTATTCAGACAATCCAAGCTGTGCCAATATCTCAAGAGCTTGTTGTTCATCTGGATTTTTCATGCTGATCAGCAGCTCATCCATAACACTCTCGGTAAAGAGCTGATGATTGACGTCCTGCATGACCATATAACACTGTTTCAGGCGCTCTTTATACGAAAGGGTCATATCTCCATCACGCACCAGTCCTGCTTTTTCAATCCCGCAAAGACACCGTCCAAAGGTGCTTTTAGCTGCCCCATTGTTTCCAATAATGGCTATGATTTCATTCTTGGGAACGCAGAAATTTTCAAGCTGCAGGCACTCTTTTTGCCGTTTATAGGAGAAACGGAATTTTTCAAAACACAACGATTGTTTACCCGTCGCACCTGCATGTTCAGGCTCCAGGCAGCGGATGTCCGGTGTTCTAAGTCCAAGGGCACTGAGCTTTTCCGTATCCTGCTTTCGTAATTCGTCCGCAGATAAATCAAAGACTTTTTTTCCTTTCGCAAGGCATACAAACCTGTCTGCAATGTGGGTCAGATAATACAAACGATGCTCGGATATAATTACGGTCTTGCCCTGTGCCTTCCATTTTTGAATGATTTTTGCGAGTATGGAAATGTGCCTGACATCCAAATTTGACGATGGCTCATCTAAAATCATAACATCGGGTGCTGTTACGCATACCGATGCACAGGCTATCATTTGCTTTTCGCCGCCAGACAGATGAAATAAGCTCTTTCCGAGCAAACGTTCAATTTTGAAGTCTTTTACCGTTTCTCTTACTCTTGCGACGATTTCATCCTTGGGATACCCAAGGTTTTCACAGGCAAAAGAAAGCTCGCTGTCCGTATCCACATTAAAAAATTGGGATCGCGGATTTTGAAACACACTGCCAGTATTTTCTGCAATCTCATATAAGGGCATTTTCGTAATATCCCTGCCGTTTACCCTTACCGCCCCCGTCAAATCGCCCTTATAAAAATTGGGGATCAGGCCATTCATAAGCCGTGTGACTGTGGTTTTTCCGCATCCAGATTCGCCGCAAAGAACCACTACTTGCCCCTTTGGTATAGAGAGACTCAGATGATTGACTGCGCCCATCTGTTCGTTTCCTTGGTAATAGAAACTCACATTTTCAATTTCAATCATAGTGCGCCTCCTTAAAGATTCAATAAAGAACAGATTTGGTTCTGGAAACAGAAGATAAGGATACAACAAACACAGATTCCGAAAATCAGCCAGTCCCAAAGATGAAAGCCTATGTCGCACATATTGGTGCGCTTTTTGGGAGAGCCAAGCCCTCTTGTAAGTGCAGAACAGGAGAGATCTTCACCCGCCTTCACAGTTGAAATAATCAGAGGCACGACTCTGTATTCGAGCATGAGCATTGGATTTTTAGGAGTGATCCCTCTCATTTTCATTGCGTCGTTGATTGCTCTCGCATCCTCCTTAACCGTAGGGAAAAAGCGAAATACAACGGATAACGGAATCGTGATTTTGTCAGTAATGTGCATTTTCTTCATCGAACCTATAAATTCGCTGACGGATGTGGTTGTCATAAGGAAAAATGCTGCAATGACGCAAGGAGTAAATCTGGTTATGATCGCAGACACCATAAGCACGATAAAACCAGACACCCCATTCCCAAAAGCTCCCCAAGATAGTTCCAGCACAAATCCGAGAACATATAAAACAAAATACAAAAACCCAGCCCAATATTTAGCCGACAGGAGCAGGAGGACAAACGGAATGAGAGCCAGGAGAGGCTTCAAATACATCATCAGTCCGCTGTTACCTGTACTGAGTATGAGGGTGCATAAAGTAATCAACAGGAACAATTTCGTCCTCGGATCAAACCGTATTCCTTTTCTGTTAGAAGGTGATGCTAATAATTCTGAGGCGGGCATTATAAAATCCCCGCTTTCTCAAAGTGCTTTTTCATGATTCTTTTGCCAATCAATGCTCCAAGCAGACCGCAGATAAAATTGAGTCCCACAAAAAGCAGCAAACTCCACCATGGAGTATAAGCCAGCACCTGTGTGCCATAGTCCGCGCTATATCCACCCTGGGTATACTTTGCCAGTGTGTCCTGTGCAAAGAAGTACCATGGAATTAGAGAGCCAGATGTCCAAATTGAGAAAACGGCATATCCAATCAAATTGTGCTTAAAGCTTTTGTAGTTTCCTTTTTTCATGATGAAATCACCGAGCAGTCCAAAGGCCAAGCCGGTAGGGGCACACCAAAAACCCATTCCTGTAAGTCCCACAAGCAGTCCGGTCAATACACCCATAAGAGTAACCAAGCCAAACTTTTCAACCTTTGTTGTGTACAGCATAAATACAGTTCCATTGATGAGCGCCCAAACTGCCGGGAAGAATGGAACCATAATGGGAATAGAAACGAGAAGAGATAACGCTGCTCCGATCACAAAATAGATGACCGTGAAAATGCCTAAGGTGATTAAATCTTTTGCTCCAATTTTGCTGTTCATGCGAAAACCTCCATATCATTATTTATTTGCGTATTGTATATAAATCCCGTTAGTTAGCTAAACCTAACCTGCGGACAAAATTTTTTCTGCCTTATTGCAGTATTCTTTCAAACAGGTCTCTCCAACCTGCTTCAAGAAAAGTCTCGACAGTTTTCATACAGGAGACCGCTTTTTCTTTACTGTAGCCTTTTTCTAAAATCTGCTGATAATAGTGAAACTGTTCTCCCATAATCATTCCAACACCATCCAGATCAATATCGCCTTGCGCCATCTCCTTCAGAAAAGTCACTGTCTCCACTGTTTTATGTTCCATCATTTTTTGCATCATGGCATAAATAGAACTTCCTTCACTGCGACAGAAAAACAGGATACATTCATCGTAATACTGAAAGAGAATATCCAGATAGATTTTTTCTTCCTTACGAATTGCGTCCAGAAGATCATCCACATTTTTACTTTCCAGCAGATCATAATACATTTTTCCGATTGGTTCCGATTGAGTCTTGACGGCAGAAAGAAAATTGCTCACCAAACTGCAAAATAAGTCATCTTTACTGTCATAGCGGGTATATACAGCTCCCGGTGTCACTCCTGCACGATCAGCGATTTTGCGGATTGATGCTTTCTGAAAACCAAATTCCATAAATTCATCAAAGGCCGCCTTAATAATCTTATCGTCAAGGGAATGGTCTTTTAATGCCATATAACTAATCCTCCTTTCATGATTACACCGTAATCAATTACAGTGTAATCATACCGCTTTTACGCCCCAATGTCAATAACGAATTTGTTAAGAAAGCCTTGCTTTTTCACCCGTGGTGTGTAAGCTGTGACTCACACAAGGCACAAGCCCAAGCAAAAAAGAAAGGTGGAAATGATAATGAAAACAGGAAAAATTACAGCGAAACTGAGGGACGCGGTTCCGGTTTGCCTTATGGTAAACGGCGAGGAAGTCAAGCGGTATAAAAACATTGAGCTGCCGGACGAACTGAAAGAGGTAGAAATGACCGACTTCCATTTCAACGTACACATGAACGGGAAGATCACCTTTGAAATCCACTATGGGCCAATCCGCACAAGGCAGACTGGCCCATTTTGTTGCGGTAGGTAATAGGCTTGTTTTCACAACCAAATTACTTTCGTTTAATAAAGATCAATTCAGCAATTCCGGCAACAATAACAATACAACCACTTATCAAACATATTTTGGCGGCTGTAGTATTTCCGTTTTCGGTAAGTGGTATGGTACTTGCAATAAGCCCGGCACCAGTTAAAAAAGATATTGTTTTTGCAATCACGCGAACCGGACGATGTCGCCATGCTTTGTTAGCCGCTCCGTCAACAGTTTTCTCGATAGCGTCACCCATACGTTCCATTGCAATTTCAATTTTTTCTTCAGTCATTTTTCTCTCCCATTTCATTAGGCGTAGTTTTGTAAAAACTACTATTTGAGCTGGTGTATTTTCGGTTGATTGACAATATTTCAAGAATTGCCACCGCAGTTGTACCAGCGACTGCTACAAATTTCATCCAAAACCACAGTCTACGCATAATAGAACCTCCTCATTCACTTCATTTTCTTCTTAGTACGGCTATTTCTATAATCTGTGCCGCAATAACAACACCTCCACCGATTAAGCAAGCTTTTGCCGTCTTATGATACCCCTTTTCTTCCAATGGTACAGAGCTCGCCATAAGCCCCGCACCTGTTAAAAAGGTAAGTGTTCTTCCCACTAACCGTACTGGACGAAATCCCCACATGAAATCCATAGATTTGTCAACGACCGTTGCTGCACCTTCAACGACTGTTTCAACTGCATTTCCAAAGTGTTCCATTGCATTTTCAAATCTTTCCTCTGTCATAAAAGCGCCTCCTTTGATAGGTATTAAAAACCTAAAAATAATACCTGACGAACGAATGTAATTGCTTTATATAAAAGTACCTTTTGCAAGGCACTTTTATATCTATTTCAAAAGTTCTTCGACACGATGTTCAACAAGCTCTTTGAGTTCACTATTGAATAACGGTATTCCCATCGCATCCAAAATAGCGCTCATACAGTTAAACCTATTCATTATTTCTTTTTCGCAAGCCGGATATGTTGTTGGAGTCAGCCATAAATCACTCAATAGCGGAATAAGTTCAGACAATTCTTTTGCATATTCTGTATTTATAGATCCATCAGCTTGCCCCTCCTCAATTAGCGTTTGCCATAGTGGAGCAAGTAAGCGTCTGTCCGTATCAATCATTCCCGCTAAAATACGTGGATTCTTTAATACGGGAAGGGTACGTTTGCTTAATTCGGCCCTCTCTGTATCTTCATAATTGATTTTAATAACCTCACGCATTTTTTGTAAACCATTCAGATCTTTACGTTCTTTGACAAGAGTAAAAGGGTTATTATCGAAAAACATTTTCTCGCCCAGAGCATCCATTATTTCTTCTTTCGACTTGAAATGATGATAAATAGCACCTTTAGTCAACCCACCAAGTTCATTTACAATGTCTTGGATGGTTGTATTATCATACCCTTTTTCCATAAATAACCGCTGTGATACTTCAAGTATTTTTTCAACAGTTATTTCAGGATATTTATTCCTTGCCATCTTTATATCACCTCCCTAATTATCATTCGTTTGGTATGTTTCCATCATATCATCAAACGTCCACTTTGTCAAGATACATTCGTGCGGTATTTATATTTTTTACTTTGAGCAATTACATGAAAAGTTTACTTGAAATTTATAAAAAGCCTTGCTTTTCCACCCGTGGTGTGTAAGCTGTGACTCACACAAGGCACAAGCCCAAACACAAACATGAAAGGTGGAAATGATAATGAAAACAGGGAAAATCACAGCGAAACTGAGGGACGCGGTTCCGGTTTGCCTTATGGTAAACGGCGAGGAGGTCAAGCGGTACAAGAACATCGAGCTACCGGACGAGCTGAAAGAAGTGGAAATGACTGACTTCCACTTCAACGTACACATGGACGGGAAGATCACCTTTGAAATCCACTATGAGGAAGGCGCACTGCCGGAGGTATTCCCGGAGGCCCGCACCAGAGTAAGCCGGGCGGCGAAGGCCGCAGCCAAAGCCGCCGCACAGGAAAGTACAGAGGTTATGGCCGTAGAGGCTACCGAGCCGGAAGAAAGGTCACAAACCGAAGAAATCCCGGCGGAAGATTCCGGTGAACCTACCACGGAGGAAAGCGAGCAGGGAGGCATCAAGGCCGCCTATAATGTGACAGGTGTACGCCGCAAGCAGCTGGTGACAGCAGTAGGCGACTTCATTGGCGCAAAGCCGGAATATCTGAGAGCGCCGACATACGCTTCCGCTGACAGCCACGCTCTGCATGAGCTGTCCCACCTCTCCAATCTGGTGTATGGCATTCAAATGTAACTACCAAACTAAGTATTTCCTTAATAAGTTCCCTTGACCATCATCTTTTATCTTCTTTATCACATAGCTCAACCATTCATCCGGTGTTGGTATCTCTCCAGCACAGGGAATTTTTCTCCATTGCTCCCGTTTGACCGGATCTTTATCATTCCACCCCTTTTCAATTCTATCGGAAATTATTGCCCGCATTTCCTCAACTGAAATGTTTCTCTCCCGTGCCATTCTTTCAAAAATATGCTCCTGCATTATTCAACCTCCAGTCTTTTGTGAATAGCATTTCCATCATCTACAATACTATAACTGCATAAGTCCCTTTTAGGAAATATGATAGCTACCGATTGTGACTATTATACCACCATTCTGGGACTTAGAATAGATACAGATAGGTAGGTGATGATATGGATACGCAGAAACGAATCAGAGAACTGATGGAAGAACGCAGATGGACTGACTATCGACTGGCAAAAGAAGCAAACCTCTCCCATTCTACTGTCACAAATATGTTCAATAGAAATAACGCACCAACGCTGCCAACTCTGGAGGCAGTATGCAGGGCGTTCGGCATCACACTGGCTCAGTTCTTTGCTGATGGTGAAGAGGCGCAATTGACCGAAGATCAACAGAAACTCTTTTCAAAATGGAGTACCCTGACCGACAGGCAGAAGCAAATCCTTCTTGAACTGATGGATGCGATTTAAAGCACATCACTCCCACACCGGGAAAGATGTGCTTTTCTTTTGCCCCATAAAAAGCCCCTGCCAATTGCAGGAGCAGAAACAAGAACTTTATATATAAATTTGAAATGCACCCATTCACGCAAGTTGGGTGCATTGTATCAATTTATGGTACGCAAGCCAGTTAGGAAAGCCCAGGAAGATCATATCGTAGTCTTGGGCGTTTTCCAGGTGGTCGGAAAGTTCGGGTCTGGCTCCGGCGTTTCTTTCTTCCTGTCCCTTATCTACCGTTTCGTCATAAGCATCAGGATACGGCTCTGCTGTCCTTATGGAAAAAATGTCCGCTCCCGTAGCCTCTGCTATCATCGCAGCCACCAGTCCGGTATTTCCTGTAATTCCTCCATTCCAGGGCTGTATGCTGGCAGATGACGAAGCGTCCACTCCGTCAGGGAGCTGAGCGTTTTCTCCATAGCTGAAATAGGCTACCAGCACATTGCCGCCGGAAGCACCGTTTACGGCATCATCTGCTGCGGACGGTTCCTGCTGAGCAACAGGCGCCTGTCCGCTCTCTCCTGTCTGACCGTCATCGCTCCCGCAGCCGGTCAACGCAAATATCATGGTCACACTTAATATCAAAGCTAGAATTTGTTTCATGGTATGTCCCCCTTTCATTAAAAAAAGCGCAAAAGATATGATTTTTGATTTCTTTCTGCGCTTTCATTATAAAATTGACACGATGTCAGTGTCTAATGCCTGTTTTTCATATTTTACAATGCCTCCGAAGCATAGAAGCCATACGCCCCGGCCCATTGCCGGGAAATATTCCAGCCGCCATTTCCTGGGAAATAACTCTCATTTCATCTGTTTCCTTTATACATGCTTTTCAGCGATGAAAAAATGCTCACCAGATATTTCCCGTCTATGGCCAGAAATGCTCCTACAGCGATGAGTTGTACAAGCTGCCACCCAGGCAGTTCTCCCACAAGCCAGATGATCTGGATCGCCATGATCATGCAGTTGACGGTCAGCCGTTGGCTGTACAGCCGGAAAGGCAGCAGTTTGCGTGCATTCTTTGATCTGATGAGAAATACCAGAAAATAACTGGAAAAAGTTGCTATGACCGCTCCCTGTATCCCCAGTTCCGTGGGGATCAGTATCAGATTGAGGAGTATGTTTACAGCAGCCCCTGCCATGGAGGTGCCGAAGGACAAAAGGCTCTTTTTTTCAACTACATAAATACTGCCCGCAAAGGTAACAAAAGATGAAAATATCATAGCTGCCGACAGCAGGGGTATATACTGCCATGCGCTGTAGTATTCATCTGCAGACAGCACCCGTATCTCCCACTGGGAAAGGGCTATGACCACGCCCCCTGCCAGGAACATGGCAGACATAAATATCTTCCATATCTTGGAATAAAACCTTATATGTTCTTTTCTCTCCCCGGCGGATTCAGCAATGGCGGAAAACTGCCATGCCTCCAGGAAAATTGTTGCCATCAGCGTCAGCAAAGTCGGTATCTTGGCCGCCACAGCATATATGCCGTTGGCATCGCTTCCAAGGAATGCTGTTATCATGTACCTGTCTGAAACACTGGTTATCCACCAGAATATTGTCGTAGGTATCAGCGGAACGCTGTACCGGAGCATATGGGCCAATAAGCCTTTACCGGGCTTTACTGTCAGATACTGCCAAAGTTTTTCCTTAAATACCAGAAAACCGCTGCATAGTATATCTGCAACAGCCGTAGACAGGACATACCCGGTTATGCCCCATTTAAACACCAGGAGGAATAAGATGTTGAGACCTATGACCAGCACAGTGTTCAATATGCCCTGTCCGGCGTACAGGGCCATCTTCCCCTGCGCCCTTATGAACTGAGCGCACAGAGAATGATAACAGGAGGCTATGGTATATATGGCCATGAGCCACAGCACATCGTCAAACAGATCCGCAGACCATGTCAGCCCGGTCACCGCTGCCAGAACGGCCGAACCGCCGGTGATCACCCAGACTCCGGCCGAAAAGATGTTCCTGCGTTTTTTTGGATTTCCAAGGGCAAACCTGAACACACCTTCCACTATTCCCATGGAAATAACAGGAAACAGCAGATTTGCCCCCTGCATTATCAAATCTGCTGTTCCGTAATCTGAAGGAGTCAGGACTTCTGTGTAAAAGCGCACCATGAAAAATGTCAAAAGCTTTGACCCGAAAGTCCCTATGCTTATTAAAAATGTATTGCTTACCAGCGTAGTATATTTGTTTTTTCTATTCATTTACCCCATTTTGGAAACTATGTCCGCACCTTGAACAGTATTTATCCCCCGGCCCGCACAGATCGCCGCATTCCGGACAGCTCCGGTTTATCTCTGCTCCGCATCGGGCGCAGAACCAACGCTTTGCAGGCTGCCATCCGCCGCATTGAGGGCACTTCTGGCGTATAAAGCCCCTTACGATAAAAAACAGGACTGCAGCAAAGACATTGCCTGAGAGTCCAAGTACCAGCCACAGAAGTCCATGCATCTGAGCCTCTTCCCCCTTCTTATACAGCCATGCAGCTACCGCCAGCCAGTATATTCCCATAATCAAAAGGCAGACACCGCCGTATGCCACGATGAAGATAAAGGCTTCCACAGAATGGACAGGCACAGCCAGTTCCCCCATGGCCGCCCCTGCGGTCATAAATATCACCGACAGCGGGATAAATACTCTGAAAAATTTAAAATAGTTTGTTCCTATGATCTTGGTTTTGACCTTATCCATAAATATATACCTCCTTTTTAACTTTTGCAAGTGTATCAGGGAGGTATAAACTACTACACCATTGCACATAAAGTGTAATTTTTGCTATGGACATCCATGCCGATTTTTATTATTCTATACATAAGTGACCTCCTTTTGTATGCGGTAATCCCTGTTACCATGTTGTAGTATCAGTATACAGGTAAATCCACGGTGTTACAAATGTGAGGTCACTTCATATTATCTGGAAGATCTGATAGCCATTGCCGAAAAGCTCATCTGCAGCGGCATGTCCTCTGTGGTGAAGGAATAACATTATTTATCCATATGAGACTGTAGATACCCGGAAACATATCCTATCACAGCCTCCCTGTCATCTCCGCTGAAACCGTGCCCGGCTCCGTCGATCCTGATAAGCTGGGCCGACGGATAGCTTTCCAGTGCTTTTTCCGAATAAGATATGGGCACCACCGTATCCTCAGTACCGTGGATCATCAGTACATCCTTTTTAAAAGAGCTTACATCCTCATATATATCGTAATCCATCAGGGGCTCAAAATATTCCCTGCCAACTTTCATGTGCATAAAAGTATAGGTTTCCGGTATGTTTTCGGCTGTGCCAAATAGTTCCACAGCCCTGTCCGCCAGCACAAAAGCCGGATACAACAATACCATGCCCTTTATCCTGTCCTCGTGACGGGCTCCTGCCATGGCAGAAACCGCTCCACCCTGGCTGGTCCCCATAAGAAAGAGATTTTCGTCGTCTACAAAGTCCTGCTCCTCTACCGCTCCTATGACCTGCTCCAGATCCTCAAGCTCAGTAAACACAGACATTTCCAGAGTCGAGCCGCCGCTTCGGCTTTCGGGGCTACCTCCCCTGAAATCGAAACAATATACGGCATAACCCTGCCCTGCCAGGGCTTCCGCATAAGGAACCCCTACCCTGTGTGTACCGCCGTATCCGTGGGAAAATATTACAGTCGGCAGCTTGTCGCCTGCGCCTTTGGGTATATAAAAGACACCGTATATGTCTTTTTTTGCGCCGTCTGTTGAAGGGACAGAAAATTCTACATTCTCGTAGCTGTATGTCCCCTCAGTTACTGAAGCGCCGGCTCCCGCCTCAGACGCCGGGTCATTTCCCGTCCCGTCCGAACTGCCGTCAGTATCGCCGGCCGTACCGCCTGCGCAGCCGGTGGTCATTATCAAAGCGATGACCAGGCACAGGATGATCATGTTTTTTCCGGCTCTGCAGAGGGCCTTGTTGATTTTACTTAGTCTTTTTAGCATATTTTTCTTTGTATTCCGTTCCCCATATTTCCATGGCTTTGATTATAGGTCGCATGGATTCGCCCAGTTCACTGAGGGCATACTCTACTCTCGGCGGAACTTCCGGATAGACTGTCCTTGTCACTATGCCGTCTTCTTCCATGGAACGCAGACTGTCAGTCAGGACTTTCTGAGAAATACCGTCCAGGTCCTTTTTCAGTTCGCTAAAGCGCCATGGCCTGCCCATCAGGTTTCTTATGATAAGTATCTTCCACTTGCTCCCGATCAGCTGCACTGTTGTTGCCACCGGACAAGCCGGCATTTCTTCTCTTGTAAGCATATCCCTGCCTCCTGCCGTGATGTTATTTGTGATGTTTTCGGAATTTTGCTGCATTGCTCAGTGCCGCAGGAGTGCCGGAGCCTTATTGGTATTTTTTCTTGATATGACATAAAAAATACCATATCCTGCAGCCGCTATTCATTTTTACTTTAGTCTTATTTTATCACCCTATTATTGTAATGTCAATGGTTACATCTTTTGCGGGCAGTTTTGCCCAGATTTTGCCAGATATTTTGGCCGGCAGGTTTTGCAGGCCGGCTTCAAATGGCTCCTGCACAGGACATCTTTACATTGCCGGGGCTGGCCCGGTCGGCTTTTCAGACAGAAAAACAGGAAAAAGCCAACCGCTCAATATATTATAAAAATTTTCACTTTCAAGCCTTTCCGATCATCAAAAGGTCACCAAAATGTTACCGGGTAATAAAAAAGTGCGTACTTGTACGCCCTGCCAAAATCCGTAAAATGAGAATCACAGAGAGCGAAAACACGCTCTGGACAATCAATAAAACGGAGGTAAATCAAATGTCACTTTCAAATTTATTCGGTTGGAAAACGAAAATGTCCCAGGAACCATCAGCTGCCTGCGGAACCGCCTGCGGCGCAGGTGACAAATAAGTTCCAACCCACCTTTCCGCCGGCGGGCGTGCCCGCCGGCCCACACCAGATACTGCCCGGCCGCCGGTTCAAATATATATAGTGAGAACATCAACATGAAACAATATTTTTCCTTTCAGTGGCATATTACAGACGACTGTGGCCAGCGCTGCAAGCACTGCTACATTTTTTCCGAGGACAACTGCAAGGCCCTGGATTCCATGACATGGGAACAAATGCAGGACACATTTTACAACTGCCTGGATTTCTGCCATGTATATGACCGCCTGCCGTACTTCTACATTACCGGCGGCGACCCCATACTACATCCTGATTTCTGGAATCTTCTTGCCCGTATGAAGGAACATCAGATTCCTTTCACCATAATGGGAAACCCGTTCCATCTCAACGACCGGGTATGTCAAAAGCTCAAAGAATACGGATGTCAGAAGTATCAGCTTTCTCTGGACGGGATGAGACAGACCCACGACTGGTTCAGAAAACCGGGCAGCTTCGACACCACTCTGGAAAAGATCGGATGTATCAAGCGGGCCGGTATCCGCAGCGTCATAATGACCACCGTATCCGGCGTTAACATAGATGAAATACCAGACATCATCGACACGGCAGTCGAATACAGAGCCGATGTCTTTGCCTTTGCCCGTTACTGCCCTACGGGAGACGAGAAAGATGTAGGCATAACCCCTCAGCGCTACCGCCGTCTACTCGAAGAGTGCGACCGTAAGTTCCGCCAATACGAAGAAGCCGGCTGCCAGACATATTTCAATAAGAAAGATCATCTGTGGACATTGTACGAATACGAGACAGGTTCCTTTAAGATCCCCTCATCAGCCGAGGAAGGCATGATCTACGGAGGCTGCAACTGCGGCAACTGTCATATGACCATCCTGCCTACAGGAGATGTGTTCGCCTGTCGCCGTGTTGCAGGAAGCCGGGTCGGTAATGTTTTCAAAGATCGTCTGGCTGATATATGGATATGCGCCATGGAAAGCTACAGAGATTATACCAGATTTAAGAAATGCTCAAAATGCGAGCTCCTGGCCTTTTGCAGAGGCTGTCCGGCTGTAGCGGCCGGCAGCAGCGGCCTTGAAGACGCCGAAGGCTTTTATGCAGCCGATCCTCAGTGCTGGAAAGAGGTGGATGCATGAAATCAGCAATCTTCAGCGGTCAGCCTGCAACTGCAATGAAAGCCGTTGTCCTGCAAAGGCCGACACCGGGCCACAGCATACGGCTTTCAGAAGTCCCGCTCCCAAAGGTCCGCCCCGGCTGGATCCTCATAAGGGTAAAAGCCTTCGGCATGAACCATTCGGAAAAGATACTCCGTCTTTCGGAGATCAATGCAGCCTATTTCCAAAAGCCTGTTATCCCTGGGATAGAATGTGTGGGAGAGGTTGCAGACCCTTCTGACAGCGGGCTGAAACCCGGCCAGAGAGTCGCCGCTCTCATGGGCGGCATGGGCAGGAGCTTCAATGGAAGTTACGCCCAGTATGTGCTGGCTCCCGCAAGCCATGTGTTTTCCATCGACTCTCAACTTCCCTGGGAAAAACTGGCCGCCATCCCCGAAACATATTTCACGGCCTGGGGTTCCCTTTTTCAGGGACTGAAACTCCACCCGGACGACACCTTGCTGATCAGAGGAGCTACCTGTGCCTTAGGTCATGCGGCTATTCAAATAGCCAAAGCCCTCGGCTGCAAGGTCATTGCCACCACCCACCGGGAGAGCAAATTGCAGCTCCTTTCTCAGGCGGACCTTGCTCTGCTCGATACGGGCAGCCTTGAGAATATTTTTTCCGGGGAAATTGCCGGAGCCGTGCAAACTGGCAGGACATCACAAATTTCCGGAGCCACAAAAACTGACGGGACAGCCATACCCAGGCCTTCAAAAGCCATGGAACTGGTCGGCCTCAAGACTCTTGCCGATACTCTCCGCTGTGTAGGAAAAGGCGGCCTAGTATGCACTACAGGCATATTAGGCGGTGTTTATGCCATAAATGTATTTGATCCGATCAAATACATACCAAACGGCGTTTATCTTACCGGTTTTTACAGCAACAGTCCGAGCCAGGATACCATGGACGAGATCTTCTGTTTTATGAATGCCAAACGCCTTACTCCCCCTGTGGGAAAGGTATTTGACTTTTCAGAGATCCAAAAGGCCTGCATAGCTCAGGACAACGGCGGTATCGACGGAAAGATCATCGTAAGAGTATCGGATTGACCGGGCAGTCCCGAAATACGCTCATAAGTTCATCGACAAATGGAGGTTTGACATATGGATGCAAAGACATGTATTCAGAAATTAGAGTATGTAGGAGTTCTGGCTTTTGCCACCGTAGACGAAAAGGGCGGCCCTCAGATACGCAACATCAGCGCCATCCATTACGAGCACGATCCGGAAGCAATGTACTTTTTTACAGCCAGAGGAAAAGATTTCTGCCGCCAGCTCCTTGCAGACGGCCGGGTCCAGGTAATAGGATATACTAAATACAAAGAAATGATACGCCTTTCGGCAAGGGCCATTCCCGCTCCTGAAGATCAGCAGTACAAGTGGATAGATGTGATATTCGCCGAGCAGCCTTATCTGGCCAATGTATATCCGGGAGGAACACGGGATATAGGGATAGTCTTTCAGATCAAAGACGCCCAGATAGAATATTTCAATTTGGGAGTACGCCCTATTTTCCGGCAGACTTATGCCATAGGCGATCAGCAGCCGGCAGCCAGGGGCTATGAAATAACCGGCTCATGTATAGGCTGCGGCACCTGCGCACAAAACTGCCCGCAAAACTGCATAACCAAAGGAGACCCTTTTGTGATACAACAGGAGCACTGTCTCCACTGCGGCAGCTGCTTTGAACGCTGTCCGGTCAGTGCAGTAGTCCGCAGATAGGAGCTGGCAGACCCACAGCGGCGGCCGCCCATGGCCCGCCCAAAATAAGGAGAAGATCAAAATGTTTTTTTCGAGACAGTCATCGGCTCCGGCCGAGGACCTATCTTCTAAGATAAACAGGCTGAAAACGGAAATAGATTCAGCCGACGCTGTCGTCATAGGCGCCGGAGCCGGCCTTTCCACCTCCGCCGGCTTCACCTATGACGGCGAAAGGTTCAAAAAATACTTTTCGGATTTTGAGGAAAAATACGGATTTCACGACATGTACTCCGGCGGTTTTTATCCTTACCGCACGCCGGAAGAATATTGGGCATATTGGAGCCGCTATATATGGATAAACCGCTATATGGACCCGCCTGCGCCGGTATATGACGATCTGCTCTCGATCGTAAAAGATAAAGACTATTTCGTCATAACCACCAATGTGGACCACTGTTTCCAGAAAGCCGGTTTTGACAAGGAAAGGCTTTTCTACACTCAGGGCGATTACGGCCTTTTCCAGTGCAGCCTTCCCTGCCATCAACAGACTTATGACAACCGGAGCGTTATACGCCAAATGATAGAAAACCAGTCGAACATGCGCACACCAACTGAACTGGTGCCTCACTGTCCTCGCTGCGGCATACCTATGACCATGAACCTTCGTTCCGATGATAAATTCGTCGAGGACGAGGGATGGCATAAAGCGGCACAGCGCTACGAAAACTTTTTACGGACAAGAATCGGTCAGCGGACTTTGTTCTTGGAACTTGGCGTAGGGTTCAACACTCCCGGCATAGTGAAATTTTCTTTCTGGAGAATGACGGCGGAGAATCCCTGGTCGGTTTATGCCTGCGTCAACCTGGGAGAGGCCAAAGCCCCAAGAGAAATTGCGGATTGTTCTATCTGCATTGACGGGGATATTGGCGAAGTATTAAAAAAATTAAAATGAAA
>ENA-ORNG01000487-ORNG01000487.1-human-gut-metagenome-genome-assembly--contig:-NODE-487-length-34213-cov-5.307717_pt1 | contig 34213 bp, 27 predicted proteins | sample MGYA00242113_ERZ509018 | MGnify/ENA primary metagenome ERZ509018 (study PRJEB26280, sample SAMEA2338711) | human gut metagenome | biome: human gut; feature: human-associated habitat; material: faeces... | reverse complement strand
AGTCATCGGGCATTATCTGAACATAAAACACTATCAATAAGTTGGAGTCATTACCTAGTTTGTTTAGATCTTTTAGATAACAAATCATGTTCTTCATTTCTACGTTGCTTTGTCTCAACAAATAATTCAGACATATCGCCATCGTCCTTAAAGAAATCTCTTGCGATTTCGATGAAGAAATTTTCAAGCATTTCTTTAAACTGTTTATATGGCTTATTTTCAATGAATCCTTCTCGCCCAGCTTTTTCAACTAATGAAGCATTGTTTTCTTTTGTTAATTCTATTGCTCCAAACAAACGTCGATATGAGAAAAAATATTCAGAAGCGGATAACGTTCTTCTCTTTTCTATTTTTAGAAAATCCGTATCTGAATCTCCATAGGGCAAAATTCTTAATCCATCTCGATAGATATATAAACCACCATATCTATCTGTTTTCTCCTTCAGAGGGGCCCACAACTCCATGGGTAAGCGTGAATCACGAAGCCGACCATGAATATACGCTAATTTTATTTTAAATGGACCGCATTGGGTTAATTGATTATTATTTTTCCAAGTCACGACATGATGAATTGGCTCTTCACCATAAACAGAAACAGTTCCACTGAATTGACCAAATTCATTGAACCATCCTTCAATGTGGTGATCTGCAAGATTGAATTCTTGCGGTGTAAAAAAAATTGATTCGCTAATTCTGTCAATGCACTCACCATCTTCCAGATAGTCTCTAAAACGAGCTATAATAGGAGGGTTTGAATCACTGTACATTGTGTTTGTAAAACCTAATAAAGCTTTTTCTAAGCGAGAAGACTGCTCTGATGTTTTATTGCTATCGCTCGTGGAAATGTCATCTATTAATATTTCTTCGGTAGGCATTATTATGAAGTGAGTTCCATGCCCATCTCCAGATAGTCTTAGCCCACCTAATTTTTTTTCCCATAGAATAGGATCAAATTCAAAAGATGATAATTGTGTATTTATTTGTGATACTTTTGATTTTGATATTTTGTGTGATAAAGAGTCTAAATTATTTCTTGCTTGCTCAATCATCTCATCAAGAGTTTTTTTAGTGAAGCATTCGTCGTTGATAATAGTTCTAATTGGTATTTCTATATCATCAAGATCAAGTGATGGTATAGCAAATAAACTCCAATTAACAAATGCAGCAACTAATGGCTTAAGCTCATTGTCTCTTTTGGCCCTAGTAAGAACCAGCACCTGTGGTCCAATTGCTGCGATAGATAAACGGCCTATTCCTTTCTCTCCCATGATAGGGCGAAAGGCTTTATTACTATCCACTGCTGGTTTATTAATTGCATCATCGTCGATTAATTTGCTGGAGGTTCCAATAGTCAACCACCTCTCTTCAAATTCATCGGTTGTCATACCTAATCCATCATCTCTCAAGATAAGAAGATTTTCTTTCCTAAAAAAATCAACTTCGACATTATCAGCATAGGCATCATGAGCATTTTTAAATAACTCACTCAAGGCAGTAGGTATACCTGCAATTTGTTGTCTGCCAAGCATGTCCAAAGCTCGAGCCTTTGTTCTTATTTTAGCCATATATCTATGAATCCTTATTAGTACAATTTTCTATGAGATGTAGCCCAAATAGTCTAGCGAGTTCGCAAGGTACAGCATTGCCGATTTGCTTTGCCATTGAATTCAGCGAACCTTTAAAAACATAGCTTAAAGGAAATGTTTGTAATCTTGATGCTTCTCTTATGCTAATTGCTCTATGTTGAGTGGGGTCAGGATGCCCAAAACGACCATTGGAGTAACTATTACATTTCGTCGTAAGTGTAGGCGCAGGCTTATCCCAACTCATTCTTCCATAAGTATCTGTGTGGCCATCATAATTTTTATGGCATTTATTAACTAACTCTTCTGGCCAATTTCTTCTATCCCCTCCTTCTGGAGTGTGCATAATTCTTTTTAGGTTAAGAGGGCTCAGTGTTCCAGCCCTATGTAAAGGATCTTTGGGGTCGGTTTCTCCTGAACATAACTTTGTGAAGTCCTGGATATAATCTCGTACAGTTTTGAATGGGATTTTATTTTTACCATGGGTTATCTCTGGTAGGGTAACTTTACCTACTCGACTAGCTAAGAGCACGAGTCTTTTTCTTCTTTGGGGAATCCCATAGTTCTCAGCATTGGCTATAAAAGATATATAGTTATACTCTAACTCTTTAAGTAGCTTAATAAACTCCTGAAATGGGCCTTCTTTTTCTTCATCAATTTTTTGCATTCCAGGAACATTTTCAAGCATAATATATTCAGGAAGAAGTTCTCTAATAAAACGATGAGTTTCATTTAGTAGATTTCTCCTTGAGTCGTCACTAGTTTTATTTTTATTCTGTTGCGAAAATGGTTGACATGGTGCACATGCACTCAGTAACAAAGGCCGTTTAGCTTTAATATCAATGATGTCGGAGATATCTTGAGGTTCGATTTTCCTAATATCATCTTGGATGAATTTTGCATCAGGGAAATTAGCTTTAAATGTTTCTGATGCTTGTTGGTCAATATCTAATCCAAGCTCGATATCAAAGCCAGCCTGACGTAGCCCTTCACTGGCTCCACCACAGCCACAAAAAAAATCTATAACTATCAATTTGATACCTTCTTTGAACTAAATAAAACAACTCGAATAAGTTGATATTTTAAATAAAAATAATTGGTATGGATATGAACTTTGGTCACGCTACCGCCCTGAGGTCATGGCCATCCCCAGACCTTTTAAAGGGATTATGAACAACACCCAGCCGACGTTCAACGGTGTTACCCATACATATCACAAAGTTAGTTAATTGGTTGGTCGTAAATTGACCTAAAATGATTGAGGGCAATGCAAAAATCATTGGGAAATCAGGCGACACAGATGTTCGGAAGAGACTGAATGTTAAAAATATAGAATGTATATTCTCAAAAAAGAGATATTTCATTACATTTTATATGTGTATAGGAAAGTGAGATTGGCGAATCACCTCCCAATCATCCCGCCAGCGCTCCATTCAGCGCCACGCCAACCCTCACTCCAGCCCACGTCATCGCCCCCAGCCAGAATGTCGGCAACACCAGAAACATCAACCTCATCACCAGATTGATAATCACGTCATCCTGCGTATTCTGGATCCCGGCTAAATTCCAGCTACTGTGGGTATCGCTGTTGTAGAGCACATCCAGCAGCCAGCTATCAAGCCACCGTGCCAGTTCCCACCAAAAGGTGAGGAAAAATAGTGCAAACTGCACAAACGTCAGCGTCATCACTACTTTCACATCCCACGCCGAACAGAGCGTTATCAGCGGAATACAGATCACCAGCGCTATTTGCAGCTGCGCCTGTACCATCGGTAGTGCCTAACGCACGCTGTCGAATGCCGTACATGCCGCTATGCTGCCGAGGATATTTCTAGCGCCGGATGCCAACCGGGTGGCGGCATTGGCGACGGTGCCATCAACGTTACCGCCATAGCTTGGATAAACGCGCCCATTCTGCGATACCTGCATATTTCGTTCACTGACCCGCGAGCGCAGCACGGCCTCTTCATACACTACCTGCGACTGGTCGATTTTTTTAAACGCCGTCCAGATATCTAGGGCAGGAAGTTGCAGTAGACGGGCTTTCAGCCCAACGGTGTCGTCGGCCCACCGCTGTTTACAAGTGGGATAGCCGCCCGCGCCCGTATCGGCCAGCCCGGCATCGCGCGATGCACTGTACGGCCAAGCACTGTGTGGTGAAAGCGCATGGTCGGAAAAGGCCTGTTCAGCTAACCAAGCACATCCCACCATCACAAGAATCGCCAGAAAACCAAACTCAGTCAGAATAACTCTTCCTGATTCAGGCTTTGCTCCTGCATTATGGCTACCACTATTGTTTGCCTGCACGTATCATCTGATAACGGTTAATTAACTGATTTAGCGCCATTTCAGCCTGTTTTTGCTGCTGTTCACTGCCATTCTGGTTACGGACTTCACCGTAGCGACGTAACTGCTCTTCCGCCGGGATATGCCGGTTAAAAGCCTGCATGATGCCAAACACCTCCGTTTTCAGTTCACTGACCGTCATGTATTTTCCCCGCTGTTCATCCTGACGGTTCAGGCGCTCAGCCAACTGCTGTAAGCGGATCATGCCTTCGTTCCAGCCCGTCATCGCCTCTTCCGGGAGCGCACGACTCCTTACACTCTTCTGCCAGTTATCCACCATTTCCTGAACACGGGGATTGCCGGGGACAAGAACCCTCAGTTGCTGCAGCAGCTGCGCACTGCACCGCAGGTTGTATGCTGGAGGTAATTCTGCCAGTCGCGTTATCTGCTGACCGGAAAGGGTTATCCAGTGCACTCAGGGCAGATACCGGATTCAGGTTAATTTTTTCAAACAGGGAAGCATATACGCTGTCGCCGGTATGCGTTTCAGATACCACACTCTCTGCGACGTTCTTTTCTTTCTGTACAGACATCAGCATTTTCTGTAAGCGTACAGCGAGGGCCGTATTGACGGGGATGTGTTATTCAGCTGGCAGTGCTATGCGCCACGGAAGCAGTTCGCTGACCCGGTTGACCGGCCAGTCTGCTATGACGGCAAGCACATGGCGAAGGTAGCTTTCTGGATCCACGTCATTCAGTTTGCACGTCCCGATCAGGCTGTACAGTAGCGCTCCCCGCTCACCACCATGGTCAGAGCCGAAGAACAGGAAGTTTTTACGACCCAGACTGACCGCCCGCAGGGCATTTTCAGCGATGTTGTTGTCGATTTCCACCCAGCCATCGTTCGCATAGTACGTCAGTGCCGGCCACTGGTTAAGTGCGTACGCGAACGCCTTCGCCACCATCAGGCTGGACAGGGGACTTTCACCCCCAAGCTGCTGAACATGCCCGGCACACAAAGAAGATCTCGGCTCAGTGGCCGGGATTAGTTATACAATTATCTGATTGATTTTTAATATATCTTTTCTTAAATCATCGTTAATATCTGACGGTTCTAGCTGGTTTATAAGTTGCCTTATTTGGGTAAAGGTACTTTTCTGATCTTTTAGATCTTCTCCTTTTATCGTTGATAAAGCTGCAATTAGTTCACCATCGTAATATTCACCCGCTAACGGCTCTTTAGTTAGAACTTCCAACACTCTTGGCATCAACTGATCAATACATAAATTTTGTCGGATAGCGCGGCAAAGATCTTCCACTGTTAACTTTTCAAGAGGCACATCTATGATACGTTCGAACCAGAGTTCAAGCGGTGATTGTTGCTCAGGCTCTTTTGTCATATTGATGTTTCCAATCAATTTACGTAAGGTAATCATATTCCATATCCTTTCAAGGCTGATTCTATTTTATTAATAGCATCTGTTGCTCTGCCATACGCAGCCTGAGCTTCAGGATTGTTGACGTTTTTCAACGTATCCGCATGATTTCTTAATCCTCTGAGCGTATTTTGCATTTCCTGCATATGATCCCAATATCCTCCATTCTCTTTAGGAACTGGCTTACCATCCATATCCTTGAGAGTTCCAATAATATCATGATCTTTCAGAGCATTTTTTATAGTGTTATCGATCTTCTTAATCGCACTTTCTTGCTTCTGATTAAGCTTATCTACAGTTTTTTCATTTTGCTGCTTAGGATCATTTTCCGATGGTGGTGGTGTACCGGTTCCTGAGCCGGAACCGCCCAGTTCTACTTTTTCCGCATCGGTCAGATCTTTACCGATATTCGGATTCGAGGCAGCCCCGGAACCGTACTTATCATGCAACGAACTGAGATACTTAGTAGTGATCTCATCATTACCCATCATTTGCAGGGTAATCAGATGCTCCAGTTCATCGGAGGTCATCCTGTCGGCCATATCCTTGACTGCCGCCCCGGCAAGCCCGGCCATGCCCGCTTTCGCCCCGATTTCTAGCAACTGCTCTGCAACTTTAGTCCTGCAAGGTGCTGCGACCGCACAGCCTCTGGCAACCAGACTCAGCGCATTATTCTCAACAACGTTCTTCCCGGCACCAGCTCCAGCAGCCGCGCCAGCCACATCGCCACTGGCAATGCCGCCGGCCATACCCGCTGACAGCGTTGCCAGCGTGCTTACAGTTTGCTTCTGATCTTCTGTCAGTTTCGACGGATCTACGCCCGGGTAGAGGCTTTTCGCAATGGCTGACGCGATCACTTCACCAGTACCCGCACCAATTGCGCCTGCTGCCGCACTGTTGCCCTGAAGGGCTGCTGTCACACCACCGAGAATGGCATGGGCAATGGCTTTTGCCGCTGTATTGTCATCAATACCCGCGTGATGACCGATGATGTTCGCCAGCTCCGGCGCTGAAGCACCTGCCAGCGCGCCTGCCATATTGCCGCCCACCAGGCCCTGAAGTGCAGCCGTTGCAGCCTGGATACCGCGCTGCATATCGCTGCCGGTACCATACTTTTCCTGTTCCTTTTTGTATTCCGGCGTATCACGCAGTTTTGCCAGATATGCCTGCCGCTGTTCTTCCGTCGCATCCGCCGGAACAGGCCCATATTTATCCTGCGCAGCCTTCAACGCATTCAGTTCCCCCTGCGTCCGCGCGATATCCGCCACCTGACTGCCAATGTCACTGATAAGCCCCACTGTCTGCAGACGCCTCTGCTCTTTCTCCTTGTCAAATATCGGGCTGATACTGTCATTAGCGTGCGCAGGGTCACGGCTCAGGTTCGCCAGATTCTGCTTCTGATTGTCCCTGTCCCGGATGGTGATTGTGCCATCTGCCACTGCGGCCTGAGTCGTTCCTTCCGCATGTCCGCTGTGACCTCCGGCGGATATCATGCCACCCGGCATGTTACCCTGAAATTTATCCCCGAAGCTGCCACCACCGCTCAGACTGATTCCACTGTGACTGACTTTATAATCCGCTTCGTTGTGAATATCGCTGAAGCCGAGCGTCCCGGTATCGAGGCTGTTTTTATCTGCCGTCGCCGTGGAAGCGATAACCGCACCATCGAGCTGGGTGTGGTTGCCGACCGTGATATCGAAGCCGCCATCTCCGGAAAACATCCCGGTTTGTTCAGCAACGGAGTCAAAGCGGCTCTTCATCTTATCCCGGGAGGCAGCGATGTAACCTGAGCCGGTCATGGAGCCAAAGGTAAAACTGCCGCCGGCAGCCACGCTGGTCTGTTTACTGTCGTACTTACTGGTGTCCTGCTGGCTGCTTATCAGCAGGTCGTGGCCCACATCGGCGATAATCCTGTTGCCGTTGACCTGAGCACCGTTCAGTACCGTATCCCGACCACTGTTGATGGTGACGGTTTTACCGCTGTCTGTTGTGGTTTCAGTCCACTCAGTACCGTTACCTTTCTCGCTGCCTTTTGCCGCATTAACGCTGGCAAAGACGCTGATACCGGCACCGTTACCACCGGCACCGATACTGACACCCACGCCACCGCCACTGCTGCTGTTCCTGCCCGTTGTTTTTTGTGTGTTTGCAGCGCCACTCAACAGAACATCATTCGCGGCATCCAGGCTTGTGTTACCACCGGCCTTAAGCTGGCTTCCTGCAATCACAATATCTCCGCGGTTATCTCCCCTGTTTTTGCCGGTTGCGACAACAGACAGATTATTCCCGGCATTCAGCGTACTGCCGGATACTGTGTCACTTTCAGAATGTTGTTGTGATTTCGATTTCTGGGTGGTAAGCGACAGGCTGACTCCCGTCGCATTCGGGTCACCGGTTGCGGTGGCCATTGCCGCAGCCTGTCCGGCCTGCACACCAGACAGCGCTGTCTTTGTGGCCTGCAGGGCTTTCAGACGGCTGTCACTGCTCTCCTTCGTCTCCTGTGCACTGGTGACCGCATTATTGATGGCACTGCCCACCGTGCCGGAAAGGGCAACCGTCAGCCCGCTTTTCTTCTGCTCAAATTTTTCGTCCACAGTACGACGATCATGCCCCGGGTCAACCACCACACTGTCACCGGTAATGCTGATATCCCGGTTCGCAATCACATCCGAACCGCTGATATGAGCCTGTTTGCCCGCGGTAATACTGACATTACCGGCAGTGGAGCCGATGGTACTGGCACTCTGACTCTGCGTTGTCCCGGCCTCGCGGCGGTCGTGCGTTGTCTTACTGCTGCCAATGGTGAAACCAATACCGCCGGTACCCATCAGACCGGATTTCTTCGTTTCCTTAAAGCGCCAGGACGTATCTGTACTGGTGGCAGCAAGAACATCAACATGGTTACCCGCCGCCAGTGACACATCCCGGTCAGCCACCACATCCGAACCCTCTACCGTCAGGTTATCACCGGCGTTAACGGTCACGCGGTTCCCCGACAGCAGGGAGCCTGCTTCACGGGAGGCACTGTCCTCACTGATGGTGTGGGTGGTTTTCTTACTGAGAAAACCTCCGCTTTTTTTCTTCGTTTCCAGATAGTGATAGTCACTTTCTGTCGCCGTGGTCAGGGCAACATCACGACCGGCATTCACGCTGATATTGCCGGTTGCGGTAACGGATGACGCAACAGCGGTGATATCCCGTCCTGCGTTGACGGTGGTGTCACCACCGCTGGCGATTTCCGTTCCCTGCTGACGGACTGTCTCGTTAATCTCTTTCTTTTTCTTCGACGTATAGCTGTCGCCTGCACCGGCAGACTCTGCCACCAGGTTCACATCACGTCCGCCCCGGATGACCACGTTATTTTCCGCAGCCACACCGGCAGCCTGACTGGCAACATCACGACCGGCAACAAGGAGGAGGTTATCGCCCGCCGTCACCGTGGACACTGCTGCGTGGCTTTCATGACTTTCTGACCTGCCGTTGCGACTGTTTTTGCTTTCCCTGACTGCATTCAGACTCAGGTCGTTACCTGCAGAAAGCAGGGCGCTGTGCCCGGCAGAAACAGAGGATGCCGTGACATCCAGATTATGGCCTGCAGCCATCGCCAGGTTACCGCCGGCGCTGATGCTGCTGCCCTGTGAGGTGGTGGATGATGCACTGTTGTCATCAGTGTGCCAGAAACCGGACTGACTTTTGCTCCCGCTTATCAGGTTTGCGGCAATGTTGATATCATTACCCGCAGACATTCCAAGGGTTCCACCGGACGAGACCGTTGCCCCGGTAATATCAATGTTTTTCCCTGCATCCAGTGAAAGTGAATCAGTGCCTTTAATGGTCGCAACCGGACCGGTGTCCGTACCGCTGAGATGCACACCACCATATCGGCTGTCACTGCCCGCATTCCATTGCTGACGCCGGGTGATATTGCTGATGTTGCCACTCACGCTTTCCAGTTGTACGGTTTTACCGCTGATGACTGAGCTGATATTGCTGATATCCCCGATGGCGCTCAGGTCTAGGCTACCGCCCGCGCTTATCAGCCCCGCATTCAGGTTGTCGATATAGCCGGTACTGTCGAGCGAGAGGCCGTTTTGTGCGTTGATGCTGCCGCCGCTGTTGGTGATATTGCCACCCGCAAGCTGCACGTTGTTCCCGCTGATAACGCTGCCGTTATGCAGGGTGATATCTTCCGGCGACAGATACAGTTTCGGGACCATGACTGTCTGTCCGTTGATGGTGGCTGACTCCCACCACAGTATGCTGCCGTCAAGCTGAGCAATCTGTTCAGCTGTCAGCGCCACACCAAACTCTAATCCCAGTCCTTTCTGTTGTCTGGCCGCGTTATCCATCAGATACCGCATCTGTTCCGTGTCTGAACCCAGTCCGTTGAGATAACGTGAACCCGTCCGGCTCAGCACCGCGTTACTGACATACCGGGTATCAAAGACCGCATCCCCCAGGAAACGATAATCTTTTTCCGGTTTCAGCCCGAGGCGGTCAAGAAAATACGATGAGCCCAGAAACTGTTTTTCATCGGTATACGACGGAGCCGTTTCACGTGGCGCCTGACCCGGTTTCGCTCCAAGAAGCTCATACAGTCCGGCAAACAAATGGCTGTCCACCTGTCCGAGACCATCCAGTTTCGGGTTCACCGTAATCAGATACGGACTGTCCGGGTCCGTGGACGGAACCAGGTATCCATTGTTGCCGGAAGGCAGTGGCCAGTCATCACTGATACCGGTCTGACCGGTCAGTGGCGAACCTCCGGCAATATTTTTCAGGGCACCTGCCAGTTCATCGTGCCATTGCGGAGAGCCAACCACCACCGGCTCATACTGCTGCAGCGCTGTCTGTGTCAGACTGTCTTCGCCGGTCTGCTGACTTAACGTATTCAGTACCGGTGCAGAGACCACCGGACTGACACTACCTGCATGTGCAGTGGTTGTTCCGTTATTGATACTGCTGGTAAAACGGGTCTTAACATCCCCGCCCGCCTGAATAACGGAATAATACGTCTTACCGGGCGTGTAATCTTTTTCCCGGCCATCCAGTGAAAATCTGATGGTATTGTTTTCAAATTCCGGTGACAGCAGGGGCAGTTTATCCAGAGAGCCTGTGGCATAGCTACCGTAAAACGTTTTCGGGTCGTAGCGGTATACCAGATATTCATTCTCTGTCCCCGTCTGCCAGCTCTGATTGCTTAACTCTCTGCCCGAAAGTGCGATATCCCCATTCGCCAGGATAAATGACGCCCGGTTTTCCAGTCGTTCAGCCTCAGCAGAAAGATTACGCCCTGACGCAATGCGGCCTGCCGGATTATCAGCACCGGTTACTGTTGTGATGTTCTGGCTGCTGAGAAAGCGCTGTGTGGCACTGTCAGCAAACGGAGCGTAATAATAAAGCGTATCCATTGTGATATTGCATGCCCCGTGCCCGTTGCAGGGCGTACCGTGCTGATTTTCAACTTTACGGGTGAAATAGCCATAGCTGCCGTCAGGAAGAAGGGAAAGGGGAATATCAACCAGAGCATTTCCCATTCCCTGAATGGATGAGGGGTTAGTCCGGGTTGTTGTTGTGGCAGAAAATCCCTCCCGCTGGTTCAGAAGATGCCCGGTCCTTACAACAATATCGCCCTGATGCGTCTCAATATTCCCGGAGGTATTGATAATCTCTGTGTTTGCACCGCCGGAAGCATCCTTCTGTACCCACAGACTGTTGCCGGCCAGGATATCACCATGCTGGTTATGCAGACGGTCTGTAAACAGCTTCAGGTTATTCCCCGCATAAATCAGCGCACTGTTCAGCAGGGTACCGGCCACATTCATTGTCAGACTGCCTGCCGTGCCGGTAAAACCACTGATGGTGATATCACTCCGGCTGTTCAGACTCACATCGCCACCGGCCTGAAGTGAACCCGGTGCGTTAAGGAAAAGACGCTGTGCGCTGAAAACACTGTTGCCTTTACCGGCAGTCAGCATTCCATTGTTGGTGAATGCCTCTCCGGCACCGAGCACCATGGCATCACCCTGCATCACACCGCCGTTGGTGATGGCATTTTGCGACGTGACGGAAAGGGTTTTCCCTGCGGCCAGGGTACCATGATTCGTGAGGGCAGCAATCAGTTTCAGTGTGACATCACCGGTGGCCACCACCTGCCCCTGACCACTGAAGTCCTGAGCGTCAAGCAGCAGGTTGCCTGCACTGTACAGCCGCCCTGTACCATGTTGCAGCAGTGAACTGCCCTTGACGCCAAGCCCGGAGGTTCCCAGCAGGGTACCGCTGTTGCTGAATGTGTGGTAATTCACCAGCAGGTCCGCACCCTGAAGCGTACCGGTATTATTCAGCGTGGTTCCTTTAACGTCGGCACTGCCGGTGGCAAGTACGCGTCCGCCGTTGACAGTATTCACCACATCCAGCAGCAGGGTGGCAGCCTGTACCAGTCCACTGCCGGTATTCGCCAGCACCTGCGCCGTCAGCGTGAGGTTACTGCCGGAGAGGATTTTGCCGTCGTTCTGCAGACGGTCTGTGGCGTTCAGGGAAACCCCGCCACCACCCTGTATCGTGCCCTGGTTACTCAGGGTCGCAGTACTGACATTCAGTGCATTCCGGCTCATCAGAACACCACCGGAACGGTTGTTCACGCCACCGGAGGCGGCCAGCGTCAGCGTTTCGCCCTGCAGATGCCCGCCGTTTGTGAGTTGTCCTGCCGTGATGGTGGTGGCATTTCCCTGTAATTGCCCGTCGTTTGTGACACTGTCTGCCTTCAGCGTCAGCACACCTGCACTGAGCAGTTTTCCGTTCGCCTGATTGTTCAGCGTCTGATTCACCGTGAGCGTGAGAGTATCCACACCGGTGATGTCACCCGCACTGGTCAGTGAGTTCGCCTTCAGGGTCAGATTTTTTGCAATCCATTGTCCGCTGTTGCTTAAATTCAGTGCACTGAGCGCCATTTCACCGTTCGAGGTGACTTTGCTGCCCGCTGTGCTGACGAGCTCACCCGTCAGACGTGCAGTCAGGCTGTCAGCCGCCTGGATCGCCCCGCTGTTTACCAGACTGCCTGCGGTGATTGTCAGATCGCCGCTGGTCAGCAATGAACCTCCGTTATTCATCAGCGCAGGTTGAGGGGATACCATACGGGCGGCAAGCGTCAGCGCGGCGATCCCGGTGAGCGTGCCACTGTTGGTGACACTGTTCTGGCGAATCGTGACATGGTCACCCTGGACAGTGCCGCTGTTATCCAGTGAGTTTCCATCAAGGGAGAGCGTGCCGGCCGAAAGCAGACTGCCCCGGTTGTCCGTGGTGGCTGCTTTCAGCGTGGTGTCACCCTGGCTCATGATATCGCCGGTACTGGTCAACTGACCGGTTGCCGAAGCAGTAAGGTTACCGGTTGCCAGCACGGAACCACTGTTCGCCCATCTGTCCGCCTGCACGGTGATATTCTGTCCCTGCGTGGTCCCTGCGGTATTCAGTGTTTTGCCCCGGAGGGAGAGGTCGTCCGCCGTCAGCCAGCGTCCGTGACTACCCTGTGAGAGGGTGTCGCCAGCAAGCGCCAGTGCACCGGCGCCCTGCAACAGGCCGTCACCATCCAGCGTGGTCGCCCTGACGCTCAGCGTGTCAGCGATGATTTTTCCCGGATTGCTGAGGGAGACAGCATTTAACATTAAACCATTATCACCGGTGATAAGCCCGCTGTTGCGGATGTCCGGTATATCCAGCGTCAGGTCTGCAGCACTGTACAGCGTGCCGTTCTGCTGATTATCAAGCCTCTGTGTGTTAACGGTGAGTGAGGCCTCCCCCTGCAACAGACCGCTGTTGGTCAGGGTCTGTGACTGTGTATTCAGGGCGGAACCAACAAGTACGCCGCTGCTGGTCAGTTCCGGCGCACTGAGGCTGAGCGACGGGGCACTGCTTTTCCCGCTGTGGGTGAGCTTTTCACTGGCGTTCAGGGTAAGGATGTCTCTGGCAGCCTGTGTTCCGTCAAGCTGTGCGTTCTGCACATCCACGCTGACACTGTTGCCCTGCGTCTGCGCAGTGGTCGTGGTCTTCAGACTGTTGCCTTTTACAGACACCGTGCCACCCGCACTGGTTTCACCCGCCAGTGTGGAAGACGCGCTGTCCAGCATGAGGTTACCGTCACTGTTTGTGACCGATTTTTCTGTGGTGGTCAGTGTGTCTGCAGAAGCCACAAGTTCCTTTGCCCCGGAGAGGGTACCGCTGTTGTTTATCTGCGTGGCACTGAGCGTCAGCACGTCATCGCTGACAAGTCTGCCGCGGTTTTCGAGTGTACCGCTGACGGTAACGCGGGCACTGTCTTTTGCACCGGCATCACCGGACAGTGTGGCATTGCGGGCGCTGATATCGAGTGTGCTGCCACTTTTAATACTGCCGGTGCTGGTCAGGTCAGTGGCGGTAACTTTCAGGCCATTCCCCTGGACGGTACCGGTATTACTGAATGTCCCGGTTTTCACCGTGGCATCGCGCCCGGCAACCAGTGTCCCACCGTTGTTCAGGCTGCCGGAACTGACAGTGAGTGTTTTCCCGGCAATGCTGCGGCCTTTCAGTGTGGTATCATTGGTGGTGGTAAGGGTGACATTTTCAGCTGCATTCACGGTCCCGGAAGTCTGGTTCAGGTGCTGTGCACTGAGCATGGCGTTCTGTCCGGCAGTCAGTTCACCACCGTTCTGTACAATCTGCCCGGATGAAGACAGCACCAGATTTTTATCCGTCACCAGACGGGGCTGATTCAGTGTCAGTCCCGTTGTCCCGGTAACGCTGAGATTTCCTCCGGCTTTGTTATCCCCTGAAAGTGAGACATCCGTTCCGGTTACGGTGGTATTGCCGCCGGCAAGGCTGTTCTTCAGGACCAGTTTTCCGGCACTGCTCAGTATGATATCGCCCTCGCGGGCATAAAGGTTACCCAGATTAACCCCGACACCACTTTCAGTGGAGGTCAGATGAATACGCCTGGCGTACATTCCACCGAGCGCGCCGGTATCAACGGCAACTTTCGGCACATCACCTTCGCCCTTCAGGGCACTGACGCGACCATCTGCAGTTATCCGGTTAGCGCCTGCAGTGACAGTTAAATCCTTCGCATGAAGCGCGGCATTCACTTCCGTTGCACGGGCAATAATGGATACGGCATCGCTCCGGGTGCCGTCCAGGCCCGCGCCATTGATGGTGATACTGCCTTCAGTCACCTCCAGCGCCTGCAGGCTGCCGTCGGCATTCATCACAGGTTTGCCTGTGGTGAGCGTCGCGTGCGGCGTGTTGATAAAACCACAGCCGTCACAGGTGATACCATACGGGTTGGCAACCATCACATTCGCCGCTTTGCCGGCCACTTCCGTATAGCCCTGCAACAGTGAACGGTTACCGCCGGTCACTTCGTTGATGATACCCTTCGCTTCCCCGCCCGCTTTCAGGTTCGGGTTATTCTGTATCAGTCCACCAAGCTGCGTCGGATTAAGCTTACCGGTGGCATTATTGAGAATCAGCCCTTCCTTCCCGACGTTGTAATCCGTAAACCGGTTATGCGAAATCCCGGCCCCGTTCGGCGTGGCAATGTTCACGACCGGCACACCATTTGCCGCTTTATCCATTCCAGCCCCGTTTTGTGGGGTGATGACGGCCCCCACAGCCGGTAACAACGGCTGCCCGGCGATAATCGTACTGATAAGGTAACTCAGCAGGCGGTAAGTGAAGCGAACGGGAGGCTGATGCATGGTAATAATCCCTTAAAACGCGACGGCAACGCGCCAGTAAACCGTGAGATGGTCAGGGGCAAGCCAGTCCGGGTAAACCAGAGGCAGTCCGGCAGTGAACGAACCGGAAACATGACCACTGGTGGTGCTGAGCCCGGCAGCAGCACCCCACAGCGTGCCGGACGAGTACGGGTCATCTCTGTCAGAGTGCAGCCAGCCGCCGTCCAGTGCAGTCACTGCACGGACTGTCCCCACATATGGCAGGGAGAACAGAGACCAGGACAGCTCATTTCGCAGATAACCGCCGTTATTACCGGAGATATACTGCTCCTTAAAGCCACGCACTGAACTCTCACCCCCGAGGCTCAGTTGTTCCACACCATGAAGACGGTCCGGTGACCACTGGGCATAAGCGCTGGTCAGCCACCACACCCTGTCCGTGACGGGGCGCTGAAAACTGGCACTCACCGACCATTTCCGGAACTGATTTACGGGCAGGTCTCCCCTTTTCCCGTGGTCGCTTTCTGCGCCGAACCAGGGCATCCCCCGTGTGAATACCGGATTCAGTGTTCCGACACCACCCAGAAACTTGTGTGTGTGATTCAGCCCGACAGAAAATGAAGTGAGTTTACGGCTGCTGCCCTGAAGCAGAACATCATCCAGATAATTGTGAATAATGCGGTGCTGCAGACCTCCGGTCAGTGCTGTCTTCATGTCCCCGTTACGGAACAGGACATGCGACAGTCCCAGCCGGTGAGTCTGCAGGTCTCCCGTGGAACGCCACCGCCAGCCCCGGTTATCAATGGTGCTGAGGTAGTCACTCCATGAATACGTGTAATCCACCAGGGTATAGCCATACGGCAGACTGACACCGGCGGCAAAATTCCTCGCATCATGTGACACCGAAAAGTCACTGCTCCGTCCCCCGCTGACAAACCAGTTGTCAGCCAGCCCCAGAGGATTATTAAAGGAAAGGACACCATTTAACTGCCCCGTACCGGTATTCTTCTGCCCGCTGTTGTCGATGCCCACGCTCCCTGTGACAGGCCATTCCGGCAATGCCGTCAGTGTCACCACCGACCATCCCTCACGGTCACCGGGCGATATTTCAATCTGTACCGGCTCCGTACGCAGACGATTAATCTGCTCCATCCCCTGCTCAATATCCCGCAGGTTCAGAACCTTCCCCTCCATTCCCGGGAAAACCATCTTCAGGGTGCGGGCAGGAAGGTCAGCGCCTTCCGCCCGGATTTGCTGCAGCCTGCCTTCCATGACCGTTATGTGCAGTACGCCCCCTGAAAGGTCCTGCTCTGTCAGAAAGGCCCGGCTGGTGATATATCCCCGGCGTATATAGCCGTCCGTCACGGCATCCGTGACCGCGGTCAGTCCCGTGATATTCAGACACTGATTCACCCACGGTGCCACCAGTCTGTCGGTTTCTGCAGACGTCAGTCGGGTGGCCCCACTGACAACAATGCGTGACACCGTAAAGCAGGGACCTTCAGTACCGGCAGACGTTTCCGGAGACGGCGTGATGGTCAGCGGCGCACTGCGCTCCAGCGCATCACGCTGGCGCTGGTTTTCATCCAACAACTGCTGCTGTTGCTGCTGAATTGCACTGCGGTCACCCGGAGACAGCATGGCTGCCGGAGACGAAAATGAAAGAATGCAAAGGCAGGGGAGGAGGGAAAAATAGCGTACCACCTGAGATAAGGTACGGATCCTGAATGCGTACTGACCGGAAACCATACCAGGCAACAAATTTCTGTTCGCCAGTAAGTTATCCTGCCGGTGCTGCATATTCTCCTCGTGGGGTATCCAGTGTAAATTAACGTAAGCGGAATGTCAGTGCTGAAATTTACACCAGATAAAAAACATACAGAAACAATCCTGTTATGTAAAATCCGGGGAAAATATCAGAAATGTGATCGGAGTTGTATTTTTCGGAGGGGAAATGGAAAACAAACATCCGTATGGTAAAAAGGATGCTTCCTGCGGAGTAACAATCCGGGACACAACGCAAGTTCCAGTTCAGGTGTTGTGAATTTGAGTAAAAATAATCGTAACTCTCCGGAGAACCGGAGCTTTCCCGAAGCGGCGTATTCTTATAAATGGAAATCCCTGCAGGTAATCACTCTGCCCGATAGCAGCATAATTTGCCTGTTAATCCTCATCCCCGGAGGCAAGCTCTGAAAACCACTCAGGGTGTTCACTGTATGCCACATTCAGCGCATCCCAGGAGACGTCCGCATAAAAACTGTCCCGCAATTTGCGGGTAACCACCTCTGCCAGTCGGTTCCGGTTATCCGCCTGTCCGGCATAACCTCTCTCTGCCAGCCACTCATTCAGTTCATGTCCCAGAGACAGATTGATAAAATCGTAATCGGACCTTGCCATTCCCGTTTCCTTTGCACATTTTTTTCAGACACGGGAATAAAGTATAAAAAGCGGCACTCTGCCCCTGTCAAGGTGAAATCTGCCCTTCATCGCAATGTCAGAGATGGTATGCCGGTATTTTGCGGGTTGTTCCCGTCAGGTTATCGCTCGCTTCCACGGACGTTGTCACCACCGGCATTCCGCTCTTTCTCAGTCTCAGGATATCAGCCGCAATGCGCTGACTACCAGACCAGAACAGCCCGTCCAGTGCAGTCACCAGTAAACCGGCTTCCAGCGCATACTTCAGCCGTTCACGGGGCACTTTCACTTCCCGGGCAATCTGCTGATATGGCGATGATGTATTTTCATTCCCAACCATCCGGCGAATACGATGAGACAGATGATACCGGAATGTATCCGGTACACCAGAAAGACTGGCCTTCAGGCTGTACACGCAGCCAAACCGTTTATCGTTGAACACCACATTTTTCTGGCTGAGGCCCCATTCTTCCCGAAGCGCGGCAATCAGTTGTGGTGTACGAGTAAGCAACAAGCGAAAAGGCAGTTCAAAACTGGTGACGTAATCCACATTCAGCAGGGCAATACGCAGCCGTTCTTCTGGTCCGGCCTCTGTCAGCCGACACTCCTCCAGAACATCCTGCCACTGCCGGCGAAGGCGTGGAGATTCATTCCGTTCGGTAAAAGAGTATTTATCCGCCAGATAGTCAATTCGTGTACGCATACTGAAGAGCATTCCGTATAAAGATTCAGCTGGCAAAACTTTATCAGTCCATAAAAATCAACGGAAGCGCAGATGGTTCACACGTCCATTACCAACTGATTGTTGTCACAACCGGTAACACAAAGGACTGAACGACTGTTTTTAACAGCGGTGTTGCGTCATCCACCACCGTGAAACAACGCTGTGCAGGGAATCGTCCGCATCCCCATAACGGTCAAACATCGTGGCGTTGACAGAATGACCGACGAAAAGCCAGAAAGCGCTGATTCACTGAGCTGTAATCAATGTACAGCGCTGTACCGGACGATGGGTAATGGCGGTCACAACCGGTAACCCCAGAGACAATGCGACTGTTTTTAACGCAACATACTGACCGGATGTATCACCCCGGGCAACCCGAAAACACCTTTCCACCCGGCATTGTCCGCCAGCACTTATCACCTGCCAGCTATGTTGCAGTAAATCCACCACTTGCGAACATTCTTCATCAACTGTGGCACTGACCCGCAGATGGCAAATGCTCGCCTGGCTGAGCAGCAACAGGCATCGTATTGTTGCTCCTCCATGTTGTTCCCGCAACCAGCGTAATACCACCGACGATGATGGACTGGCAGTGTGATTGCTCTCAGTAATACGTTCATGCAGTTGTCGATAAAAGGAAGTGCAGAATGCATGAATCTGTTGCCCGTTGATGTTTCCTTCTGCCGAATAGAGCGTGAAGTGAAATGCCAACAGATTTGGCCAGTGGTCCACCGCCTGCTGAACAAAACGCCGGATGTCTCCCGGCTCTGAAATTAAGGCTTCGGTTATTTGCACGAAATGTTCCTTTTCAAACCCTGTTGAATTTTGTCAAACCGGTGCAGACACGCAGGAAAGCACGCCAGCACCGGTGTAATGCCAGTTATAATCAATAAGAATGGAATGACGAATCAGTCAGGAAATGATGACTAACAGTTGGCTGACCGGAGGGTGTCAGCGGAAAGATAAGCGGGAATGTCGCCAGCACCAGGGACAGGGCTGATTTCCACAATACCAGCGCTGGCATTTTGCACATTGCCAACGTACTGGCATCACAACACGTTTCATGCTGCTGCTCCTCGTGATTCCTCAATTCGTTGTTGCATCCACTGCTCCACTTCACTTTTGTACCAGCGGCTGCTGCGCCCCAGTTTGATGGGTTTAGGAAAATGCCCTTCACTGATCAGCCTGTAAAACCATTTATCGGTCATGCCGGTGAAACTGGTGATGTAGTTCATGTCGATCAGGGGATCGTCGGCACGCAGCAATACGCTGTCGTGGCTTGTTGTGGTCAACATGGTCAGAATGTCCTCAGTGAGATTTATGAAGAATGGGGTAATACGGGGGATGGGATGGCGTGCTGCTTTCAGCACTGCCAACCGGGATTGCCGGCAAGGCAACGGGCTTCCGGATCGCACACTCCACGGCGATCGCGGGCGAAATCACTGAACGCCCAGATAAGGTCCTTAAACAGGGCTTCGCAGTCCGGTGACCGGCGATCCAGTACCACATCCCGGGTGATCTGCTTCTGGTACGGCTTTGCTTCACCTGGTGACGCGAAACCCAGCACATTACTCCAGGCATCCAGTATCAACCGATCCAGTTCGGGGCCGTCGAAATACTCCTGTCTGACGCACAGCACCACGTGGTATTCCGGCTTTTCCGGATGACGGGTCAGGAGCCAGCAAAGGTCGCGTCCGGGTTTCGCATTCATCAGCGCACTGACGGTTTCGATAAAGTCCATACCGAACCAGATCTTTCTGCTGCTGAAGGCGTTGTCATGTTCCCACGGCAGACGAAGCAGGATCCGCCGTATCCGTGAGCCGGACTGCTCACGCAGCGCACGCTCAAGGACGCCGATGACTTTGTTCTGATAAGATGGCCAGAAGGGTGCCAGGCTATAGTCGAAATAAGGAATAGCATTCATAAGATATGTTCCGTTATGCGCAGCCCACAATGCGTCCTGCCCGTGAATGAGCTGACGTGTTATGGCTTGCGGAATGAGATTGATGGAATAAGTGAAGAACCGAAGCAGAACGGGAAGACAAGGAACAAAACACCGGATGCAGGTTCAGGATGAATGATCTCCGTTGACTTCAGTTCACATCATTAATCAAGGCGGTAAGTTTTTACCGACGGAGTGTTTCCAGGAGCGAAGGCTCAGGCCTTAAGCTTCAGAAGTGAGGCTTACGAGGACGCCCTGCAGCAGGACGTTCAGGAACTTCATTGCAGCCGTAAGCACACAGCCCGTCTTTTTGCTCTTCTTTCGCCAGATAATGCAGGGCACCGCGAATATTATCGATGCTTTCAGGATCGTTGTGGCGCACAGGAATGTTGATGTTGTATGTATAATGCGGCTGATATGTGCAGCGGTGTGCCGAACCGCTGTTATGCGTAATAGACCGCCAGCATTCCGTAATCCGCTCCGCAAAGGGATATATTTTTTTAACCCTCTGACGATCGATCCAGAAAACCGCATGCGCATGAAAACCATGATCAGCCGTCCATTCAATCACCCAGAAGAAGCCAACGATATTTTCAAATTGTTCCACCTGCTCCAGCATCATACGCAACTGCAATTCAAGCCAGCGATGATCAGGTTGTAAGAAATCGGGCGTATCTTTCCTGTAGAAGAAATCCATGCGTAAGGCCCGCAGGCAGGAATAGCGTGCCATCATTTGATTGATGTGATTGTCAAGTAAAGCGGTAAAAAACCAGTTTGGTGTGTAAGATTTAGGCATGTTGATGACTCCTGAAAGTTAATGATGTTTTAAGCTCTGTGAACGAATTAATGCTTTCGCTCATAATCAGATCTAAAACGGTAATAACTTACAGATGGTATTTATCAGGCATGCTGTAGCAGAATGGATACGACGGGTTATTAACGATACGCAGCATTATGCAGAAAGAAATGGATTATCTGATGGTATTAGCTAAAGAGATGAGATAAACGAGGAGTAAAGAAAATACAGACTCAATAAAACATCACGAAATACTGCAAAATACGCGATAAAACACCACGACCAGAAGGTTAAGAAACATATTGCGACCAATCACATCATAAACTACAAACTTGCTCTCAGTGGTTGTAAAAACCGTGTACAAGGCCAATGCAATAAACTTATATGCGCTCATTCAATCTGTTCTCCAGGATATGAACGTTAACGACACACGATAGCATAAGACAACATACCATGGATGAATAATTTTCACCCAGTACCTTAAACAATACAACCGGCAACAAATATAATCAGAAATTCACTCTGTTAATTCTGTTGTTTATCCTGCGCTGTTAAACATGACGGAATCATGGATACCTTATCAAAGAGTAAACATTCAGTTAATCTGTGATGACAGAGAAATTGTTTCCAACCAGAATAGTTAAAACACTTCAGATAAACAATCATTGTTAAGCAAATACAGTTCATGATGGATAAGATTAAAATCAATTGCTGTTTCACTGAAAATGAGAACAGATGGATATCATCAGTAGAATGGTAGAGAATAACTTACCTGAACATCATATGAGTTACAGTAAATATGATTGAGGGATGGAATGAATACGATAACAAGAGTAATACTAATGGAATGTGTAACGATAGAGTGAATATAATCGTAAAGATAGAGAGTGAGTAAAGACAGGAAGTAAATAACAATAGAGATTGTATGAAAAAGGGAGTGAGTATAATAATAGTAATAAACCTAAATTAAAATTATCCATGTTTAATGAATGGAAATGAGAAATCCGCCGTTCTGAACATATTCCGGACAGTTCCATTCCCTTACAAAAAAATATCAAATTAATTTTCTTCAACCCTCTATTAAAACATGAATCGCATCCCTTATCAGTAACAGACGAATAATAATTTGTTATTCAGAAAGAGAGCGACATCGTCATATACCCCAGCACTCATCACGGCAAGAATCAAACAAACTTATATATAAAAACTCACACAATATGGTTAATTATTAGCTTTAATCCATGTTTAAAACAATCTTTCGATTACCTTTCGTTATATCTGAAACGAAAACCACTCTTCCACCAGTGCGCACATCCCAGCATTCAATCAGCTCTGACAGCAGGTCATTATGAAAACAAAACCAAATCACAGATGTAGTGTATGTGCTGCTACTGTTGCTACCATAGCGATTTTTTCAGAGAAATTTTCATTCACACCCAATGATTGGTGAATATTTGCACAGTTGCAGGATATGCAACACACCTTATCATTAACCTTCATTCGAAGGATTATGATTTTCGTTTTCTACTCACAAAATTGTTTTAAAATAAGGTGTAAGCTGAGGAATCAGGTGTAAATGACTGAATTAATGCCGGTGGAATAACAACGGAATATGTTTTCGCATTATGGTTATACTGGGGTGGAACAATATCAAACGGTTCGTAAGACATTGCGCCGAAAGGAAGGATGTAACCATTATTATCAAGAGCAGAAACATAAAGTGCCTGATGCGATCGCATCTTGATGATACGGAAATAATTCTGAGCGATTAACTGATTGAGTACAGGTGTAAGTTTTTCTGCTCTTCTCAGACGATTGGGACCATATCTTTCAATGTCTGTTTTCCTGATAGCACGCCAATTATTCTGCCTTATTCGGGTCATAATCCATGCATACAGTTCACAGGCATCCTGTTCAAACTGGCATCGTGCAGACATGGGATAAAATATTGTGCTCGCCTCCTCCAGATACCAGCCCATGAGATGCATAGCTTTAAAAAGCGCAATTGATTCAATTTCCTCAGCATCTTTATAGCAATAGCAGGTGAATATTCCAGCTATCCTCAGTATATTAGAACCTGCTTTCAGAACAATATCTCTGATGTGTTCCCACTCCCCTCCTGCAAGCGCTTTTCTTTCAATCTTAATCTGGTTTTCCTGCCACTCCCCCAACGCTTTCTTTGCAAGTTTTAATGTTTTCCTTTCGGTGCTCATACCGGGGGAATTAATGTTATGGCTTAACAGAAATCCGTTAATCTTTTTATGAAACTTCTCCAGGGTTGGTTTTGTTCTGAACTCGCCTCTCGTATAATCCCGTACCCGGGAAGGACTTCCGGTCTGACTGAACAGAAACCGGGAAAGAAATCCGCTTCCCCACGCCAGTACGTCATTTTTATTTATATAATTCGTAAAGACATCCGGCTGGGACATTAACGAAAATGTCAGACGTGGCGTGATATGGTATTTCTCGTCAGCCCGTCCAAAATCAAACGGTTGTCCACTCCATGCTTTATTCAACAGGCCCGGATAATTTTTCAGATAGCTTCTGAAAAAAGTGACCGCCTCGTCAGAAATAACCCCTGCCTCAGGATGTTCATTGAGCCCTTCCACAAGCGCTTTAAGCGAAACATCTTCATAGATAAAATTCGGTCGAACCGGACGTGTCGGTTTATTTCTTTCGTGATTACGCAGCGCCTCTTCTTCCTGTTCCCCCGGATACCCCCGGTTAACAGCCTTTCTTAAATTGGCAGCAAGCGCTTTCTGCCGGGTATTCCAGATCTGTAGTTCAGTCTTATAATCTTTGTTTCTCTCTTCGTATTGTTGAATGAGTCGATCGGCAAATTCGTAACAGGGGTTCATCACCAGTCTGTTTATCGTTGTTTTTCCCGCGCCTGGCTCTGCGATTGCCAACAGATAAAGTGAGCAGGGTTCCGGCATGTTGGTGTGAGGATGAACAACGTCAACCAGTGACTGACAGGAGAGTGAGAGCGTTGCCAGTACAGTATTAAAAATGAGCTCCAGCGGAAGTTGGGTACTTTCATATAAGTCGTCAATGAGATATGCAAGCTCACTAGGAAATAATCTGTAGGTTAAATCAGCTGGGAAGTGGTGGGATGTCTGCAAGGATTGCATATAAGCGGAATTCATTGTAACGGACCTCCTTCACATACTGTAATCAGCGCAAAACTTATTGTTCAGTTCAGGAACATACCGGCATGGTGAGTATGTTCGCTGACGTCGATAATAAAATGGCTTATCTCCATTCACCAGTCCCGGCGCATTTATGATGCTGACAAAAGTAAAACAACATGTGTGCATCCAGAAGTCTGGCATCGCAGCGACAAATGATGGATGCATGAAAACCAGGAAACATTGCATGATGTCAACGACGGATGAAAAGTGATCCACTTATATCTCCACCAACGGCCCAATATTGATCCACCGTTTTACTCAGGATTAGCTTCTGCTATAACCCCGGCTTTTCGTTTCTGTCTGAGTCGATAGCTTTCTCCTTTGATTTGAACGACATGTGAGTGGTGTAAGATACGGTCCAGCATCGCTGAGGTCAGTGCTGCATCACCGGCGAACGTTTGATCCCACTGCCCGAACGGCAGATTGGATGTCAGGATCATTGCGCTCTTTTCGTAACGTTTAGCAATGACCTGGAAGAACAGTTTTGCTTCTTCCTGACTGAACGGCAGATAGCCTATTTCATCAATGATGAGCAGGCGGGGGGCCATTACTCCACGCTGAAGCGTCGTTTTATAACGGCCCTGACGTTGTGCCGTAGATAACTGAAGTAACAGATCTGCTGCTGTTGTGAAGCGAACTTTGATACCTGCACGGACTGCTTCATAGCCCATCGCTATTGCCAGATGGGTTTTCCCCACACCTGATGGCCCCAGTAATACGATATTTTCATTACGTTCTATGAAGCTGAGTGAGCGTAACGACTGGAGTTGCTTCTGCGGTGCTCCGGTGGCGAATGTGAAGTCATACTCTTCGAACGTTTTCACCGCCGGGAAGGCTGCCATTCGGGTATACATCGCCTGTTTACGTTGATGACGTGCCAGTTTTTCTTCATGAAGCAGATGCTCCAGGAAGTCCATATAACTCCATTCCTGGTCTACTGCCTGTTGTGACAGCGCAGGCGCTGCGCTTATAAGGCTTTCCAGTTGCAACTGCCCGGCGAGCGCCATCAGTCGTTGATGTTGCAGTTCCATCATCACGCCACTCCTCTGCAGAATGAGTCGTAGATGGAGAGTGGATGATGCAGGGGGTGTTTGTCGAAGTTCACCAGATTTTCATCAAGATGCACGTCATACTCTTTTTTCTCCGGAGGCAGTGCCAGCATGGACTGCTGCTCTTCGAGCCAGCGATCGCAGGGACGGGCCTGGATTGTTTCATGCTTTCGTTGGTTAGCGACATCGTGCAGCCAGCGCAGACCGTGGCGGTTGGCTGTTTCAACATCGACAGTGATCCCCATCGGGCGCAGGCGAGTCATTAGTGGGATGTAAAAACTGTTACGGGTGTACTGCACCATCCGTTCCACCTTACCTTTAGTCTGTGCCCTGAAGGGGCGACACAGTCGGGGAGAGAAGCCCATCTCCTTGCCGAACTGCCACAGCGAAGGATGGAACCGGTGCTGACCGGTCTGATATGCGTCACGTTGCAGAACCACAGTTTTCATATTGTCATACAACACTTCGCGCGGCACACCACCAAAGAAGCGGAACGCATTACGATGGCAGGTCTCCAGCGTGTCATAACGCATATTGTCAGTGAATTCGATGTACAGCATTCGGCTGTATCCGAGAACAGCAACGAACACGTGAAGCGGTGAGCGACCATTACGCATAGTGCCCCAGTCAACCTGCATCTGTCGTCCGGGTTCAGTTTCGAACCGAACGGCAGGCTCCTGCTCCTGAGGAACCGAGAGAGAACGAATGAATGCCCTGAGAATGGTCATTCCGCCACGATATCCCTGGTCTCTGATCTCGCGAGCGATTACCGTTGCCGGGATTTTGTAAGGATGAGCATCGGCGATGCGTTGACGAATATAATCCCGGTATTCATCCAGGAGTGAAGCAACAGCAGGTCGCGGCGTATATTTTGGCGGCTCAGATTTTGCCTGCAAATAACGTTTAACCGTATTGCGGGAGATCCCCAGTTCTCTGGCAATCGCCCGGCTACTCATTCCCTGCTTGTGCAGGATTTTAATTTCCATAACTGTCTCAAAAGTGACCATAAGCTCTCCTGAATCAGGAGAGCAGATTACCCCCTGGATCTGATTTCAGGCGTTGGGTGTGGATCACTATTGCACCGTTCGTGACACATGACTTCAGGACGACTTTTTCAGAAAACGAGCTAAGGGCATCAACCACGCCCTTACTGTGACATATACTCTGGCACCGGATGCCGTTTTACAGGGTTCACCTGCCATCCAGTAGACGCCCCGCTCCACGGCTGCAACCATAATTACGTTGACCAGAACCGTCATGCTGCTTCGTCTCATACTTCACGAGATAACGGGCTCTCTCCATGGCTTTCTGCATCGCTTCCACATCACCACGCTTGATCCAGAGAACAGCGGCTTCACCCGGCTTTTTGTCTGAAGCCTTCCTGGTTTCAGAACATCCACCCGACAAAGGCGTATCATCGGAAGAAGGGCGAGCATCAGATGATACCGGTTTACGGAAAGGCGTCCGCCTGGAAAAATGAACCAGTCCATTACCCTGCCAGGGCTCAAGATGCAGAGCGCTACACCATGCCAGTTGGATCAGCGTCGCCAGCGAAGAAGGAACGGTGAAATCCCCTGGCGAGCACCAGGTATCTTTGTTGAGCAGTAATATCACGTGATAATGTTTCCTGCCTTTTTCCTTGCCAAACTCCCGACACCAGAAATAATGCAGGGTGGTTGCACGCACACGCTTGTTGGTACGTCGTTTTTTCCGCTGGTAAGCCTGAATTTTGGCTTTCAGGGATTCGAAAAAACGAGAAATCACCGCTGAATCCGGATCGGGATCCATGATGGTGACAGGCATATGCTCAGGGAAACGTAAATCCACCCAGATTAACGAGACGGCACGGTGTTGCACCAGGGCACTGTTGAGAATACTTTCAAAACGGGATAACCAGTAATCATTGTGTATTGGTTGATTCATGATGAGAGATCTCCGTTGATTTGGATTGACTTCACATCATTAATCGCCGCGGTAAAACTTTACGGCATCCCACCAATGAGCAACGCCAATAGCTCCTGATTAAAACGGAATGAATCGTCCCGTAACGAAAAGATAATCCTGCACACGACAGCAAAACGTAAAACAACAGCATGAATGAGCTAAATGTCTAAAGAAAAACTGCCTTTTCACATTATTTTTCAGCGAGTAATCATACCAGCATCCCTAACATACGAAATCGCATCGTGATCGATCGCTGATTCGCCGAACAACTGATCGAATACACCGGAATCTGCACTAACATCCTGATGGGTAACGGAAGACTAAAAAACCAGTGTTCTATTGATTGCACGGAATGCCTGTGCGCTGGCCTGACCAGTAAGCACAATTCTACGAGTAGTAAGATATCTACTCCAAAACCATGCGCAGTAGCCACCATATGTTGCCAGGGTGAAAAATAAGCTCAGAGCTATAGGGGAGTAATTCCCGTTAATGTCATCGCCGTACCTCAATCAGCTCACAAACTGGCTGAAACGTTAAGCTGAGGCCTTTATTCTTCAGATGTATTTTCCGGTTTACCTGTAAATTATCTTCTGATATTTATCACATTAGTAATTGTGCTGATTATCTACATACTTCAAGGTCTGAAATATGAAGCTAACAGAAGAAAGTCTGAATCTAGTCATTGACATCCTGAATGATTTGATCTGTGAAGGAAAAATGCTGAACGATGTGGAGCGCAGATCTCTGCTCAATGCAGTTATGGCAATTACAGCGGTAAAAGAACGTTCTGTCGTATCTGTATCATCCCGAAAAGAGCAAAGTAAGAAGGAGAAGAAGGAAAGAGAGATCGATCCTCGTTTCCCAAATGCTGGTGTGGCATGGAATGAGGCAGACGAGAGTTTATTGCGAGATGTTCTGGAGGATGTACCGGACGATGAAATTGGTAAACACCTTTTCTGGCTGGCAGAGAAACTAGGGCGAACCCCGTACAGTGTAGCCTGTAAAGTCAGACAAATTAAGAAATTACCTGCAGAATGGAAGGATCAATTTCGTAAAATCTCTGACAGGATCCGTAGTTCTGGAATGTCAGTCAGTGAATATCTACAACGCCAGGGACTGTTAAGCCCAGAGTCAGGGGAAGAAAACAATCCTGTCAGTCATAACAACAATGTAGCTTAATCCTGAAGAAGATGAACAGTTTATACTCTTTAAACTGTTCCCTTAATTTTAGAAAAACAGTTTGTGTAAGTGCATGCTCCAACATTCTGAAGGCGTTATTTCTTACAATACATCATAATCATTGGCAGATCCTCATCTGAATCAAAACACCACAACCAATCATCACACTTTTTCTGAAAAGAGCCTTATGATGAAGATAATCACCTTACGCTGAGAAAAAACACCAGGGCCAGTTAATCACCTTATCAATCTCGCCGTTACAAAATCATCCATAAGCCATTTAACAGTGTTATCGCAAACTCACAGTAAATCGCATCAGGTTACCTCAATCGGATTTGAGTTAATTCACTGGGCTTTACGTAAAGATACTTTTCTCAAGCTAACGTCGAAACTCGAAATCTAAGGAAAGGTTAAACGTAACATCAGTAAAATCGAATAGCAGATTGATTGCTTAAACAGAAAGGTTTTACAGCAGCATTAAACTGATTTAGTTAACGTAAAGATTTACTAAACTGGATGTGTATAGCAATGCTTAACGAAAACACTTGTAGAAGTGTTTATGAAAATACGTGTATGTCTGGTAAAACACTTAGTAGAAAATACGTGTATAACACTTACTGAAATGCTTAGTAAAAATACTTAGTAAAATACGTGTATATAGTATCATACCGACATTCTCAACATCTTCAGACTTCCATACATACTGGGTGTTAATTTTTCACTTTTACAGCCAGCATGGAGTTTTCTGTCCTAAAAACAGAGCAGATTTACTCTGGAGTTATTTTCCTGTTCACGTATTCAGTAAAGCAGAAATCCCGTGATAACGAGACAGTAAACCATCGTAATCAGCGTCTGTAACTCCATCGCTTTACCCCAGAAAAGTTAAGCCATATAATGTGAGGGATATAAGTCGTCGTATCCGGTAAGTACAGATAACCACAACATAAGCTCATTCAGTAAATTTTATCTCTGAACAAACGACTATGGCATGCTCATTTATACTATTCATAAGAAAGTGTGATTATCTGTAAGCATTAACCATCAAATCATATAACCATACTAAACTGGCGGATCATCAGCACCATTAGCAGGTAACTTATTGAAATTTTATTATGTGTTTTTTGTTGATAATTAATATGCAATATGAATTTGCTATTTTAGAATCATGAACACCATTTAAAATTACCATCATTAACATCATATAAAAATATATTTTTACTAAAACATGAATTGTATATATTTATTAGCTCAGGAAAATTATCAGGGTTCACCTTCAAATTAACCTGAATGTTATGCTTAATTTCACCCAGTAGTTCTTCATGTGTAGATTTTATTATCCCATTATTATAATCGATAAATGCACACATGTTTTTTATGAATTCAAAACCTTTTCCTGTATACAGTTTAATGAATGCCACCAGAGCAAACATTTCAAGATGTAGCCATAATGCTACGTTAGTTTTTTGCAAAGTATAAAAAATTGAATTCGCCACTTTTTTACTTATTGCTCTTTTATACTGTGATCGAGCAAGATTCAGTAGCGGAAGCTCTCGTTCAATAAATGAATGTGAAAAGACTGGATAAATTGATGTCGGAAACCTTTCAAGCCTTATGATATTTTCTATTTCCACCATAAATCTATCCATAGAAAGAAAGTCACTTTCTTTTTTTATTCTGGTATAGAGACCGCCTTTATTCCTTTCTGAGGTTTGTTTTCGTGCTATCCCCCCTAACAATTTCTCTAATTGTTTATTTATCTTCGTATAATTAAATACAACCATTCTTCTTATCATCCTCGGAAGGATAATAATATCAGTGCTTGAATCACTTGAACGGCAATTATTATTTATCCATGCAACTTCAAGTTGCAGTATCGGAACATTAACTTTTCTGGGGTGAATATCACTCTGATATCGTTTTTTGTATGCGTTTTCATTAAGATATTCTCTGCTGTAGAGAAACTTATAGCAATATAATCTGATAATATCTTTTATGTAAAATTTAAATAGTTCACCTGTGACAGATATATGTTTTCTGCTCAGTAACTCCTGTGTATTAAGCCATTCCCGTGACCGAAGCACACCCTTGTGAAAACTTTTTCTTACTTGCTTTGAGGCACGGCATTGATGTAATATTTTTGCGTCCTCAATAATTCTCTTTCCCTTTTTATTTTTTGCAGCATCTCTTACTCCATAAAATATCTCCCGGTCCAGACTTTTGTCATATTTACTGATTATACGACAAATATTCCTGACCCGACGATTCTCTTTATTTCGCTTCCATAGCTTATAATGATCATCGCATAACCTTAAGGCATTTGCCTCATCAAATTCTGAAACAGGATTACTGCATTTTTTATTCCGACAAATACCTTTGTTTTTAGCCATACTCTTCTTCCCGTCAATGGAAAAATTTTCACACCCATATTACCTGAATGATAAACCGGATTAGTGTGATCCGGTTCAGTGAAATCAACAGGATACCGGTATGCCATTCAGCAATTCTTCCCTCTCCGCGCAAGTGAAATCATATCTGACGTTTCTTCCTGAAGAAATACGCCAGAAAATCCTTGAACATCTCCACGGTGTTATTCATTACGAGCCCGTGATTGGCATTATGGGTAAATCCGGCACCGGCAAGAGCAGCCTGTGTAATGCCATTTTTCAGTCCCGTATCTGCGCCACGCATCCCCTGAACGGCTGCACCCGCCAGGCTCATCGTCTTACCCTGCAGCTCGGTGAACGCAGAATGACGCTGGTCGATCTGCCCGGCATTGGTGAAACACCGCAGCATGATCAGGAATACCGAGCGCTTTATCGTCAGTTACTGCCGGAACTGGATCTGATTATCTGGATCCTGCGGAGTGATGAACGTGCGTATGCTGCCGATATTGCCATGCATCAGTTTTTACTGAATGAGGGCGCAGATCCCTCGCGCTTTCTGTTTGTTCTCAGCCATGCCGATCGCATGTTTCCTGCTGAAGAATGGAATGCCACAGAAAAATGCCCGTCCCGTCACCAGGAACTCTCACTGGCGACAGTAATAGCCCGGGTGGCCACCCTGTTCCCTTCATCATTTCCGGTACTCCCTGTAGCCGCACCTGCAGGCTGGAACCTTCCAGCGCTGGTGTCACTGATGATCCACGCGCTGCCACCACAGGCAACCAGCGCAGTTTATTCACATATCAGGGGGGAAAACCGCTCTGAACAGGCCCGGAAACACGCACAACAGACTTTTGGTGATGCCATCGGGAAAAGTTTTGACGACGCCGTTGCCCGGTTCAGTTTTCCGGCCTGGATGTTACAGCTTCTGCGTAAAGCCCGGGACCGCATTATCCACCTGCTGATCACACTGTGGGAGCGTCTGTTCTGACACACTCACGCCGACAGGATGTGTCGCTGGATTAACGAGCATTCTTCTTTTTATGAAATCATGCTTAAAAATCAGATAATTAAAAGAATATTTTTTCTGCTGCATTTTATTCCTGATTATCCGGATGCGACACATCCTTTCAACATCATGATGCATAATAACATCATGAAATAAAAGATGTTTTCTTACGGAGTGCACATCTATGTCTGATAATCGTTCCCGGCATGATCGCCTGGCGGTTCGCTTATCACTCATTATCAGCCGACTGATGGCCGGAGAATCTCTGTCACTAAAAACACTGTCAGATGAATTTGGCGTTACAGAACGTACTTTACAGCGCGATTTTCATCAGCGTCTGGTTCACCTAGATTTAGAGTACAGAAATGGCAGGTACAGCCTCAGACGACAGAGCAGCCCAGGTGCGATCCCTGAAATGCTTTCTTTTATACAGAATACCGGGATCGCACGGATACTTCCGCTCCGGAACGGACGACTGATAACCTGTCTTACCGACAACCAGGAGCCCTCTCCCTGCCTTATCTGGCTACCGGCGCCGGATATCACTGCAACGTTCCCCGAGTGTTTCTCGCAACTCATCCTGGCAATAAGACAGTGTATCCACATCTCTCTGATGACTGAGCGATGGTATCCGTCACTGGAGCCCTGCCGGCTCATTTATTACAGCGGTAGCTGGTATCTGATCGCGTTACAGAAGGGAAAACTGCAGGTCTTTCCTCTGGCAGATATCAAATCAGTCAGCCTGACATCAGAACGGTTTGAACGGAGAGGCCACATCCACAGTCTGGTCGCTGAAGAGCGTTTTATCTCCGCCCTGCCACATTTCTCTTTCATCCATAAACTTATCAACACCTTTAACCTGTGATCGCCGGCCTGCCAAAGCCGTCCCGACAGGTATGGAGACAATATGTTGAACAGAAAACTAAATATACGGCTACGTCATTCCCTGAACAGTCACTGCATACCTTCCATCATTATCAATAACACCGTACGTTCATTTCAGAGGTCAGTCATGAATACCAGAGCTCTTTTTCCCCTGCTGTTCACTGTGGCATCATTCTCCGCCTCCGCCGGCAACTGGGCTGTCAAAAACGGCTGGTGTCAGACCATGACGGAAGATGGTCAGGCGCTGGTAATGCTGAAAAATGGCACGATTGGTATTACCGGCCTGATGCAGGGATGCCCGAATGGTGTACAGACGCTCCTGGGCAGCCGTATCAGTATTAACGGTAACCTGATCCCCACATCACAAATGTGTAATCAGCAGACGGGATTCAGGGCTGTTGAGGTGGAAATCGGACAGGCGCCGGAAATGGTCAAAAAAGCCGTTCACTCCATAGCAGAGCGTGATGTGTCCGTTTTACAGGCATTTGGTGTACGAATGGAATTCACCCGCGGTGATATGCTGAAGGTCTGTCCGAAATTTGTCACATCACTTGCCGGTTTTTCCCCGAAACAGACGACCACTATTAATAAAGATTCCGTCCTGCAGGCTGCCCGGCAGGCATACGCCCGGGAATATGACGAGGAAACAACAGAAACCGCTGATTTTGGCTCTTACGAAGTAAAAGGCAATAAGGTTGAGTTTGAAGTATTCAATCCTGAAGACCGTGCGTACGACAAAGTGACCGTCACGGTTGGTGCTGACGGTAATGCCACCGGCGCCAGCGTTGAATTTATCGGAAAATAGCCGGTATGTCGGACTGCCACCCTGTTTTATTGCCCGAAGGCCCTTTCTCACGCGAACAGGCGATGGCTGTCACAACAGCTTACCGCAATGTGCTTATTGAAGATGACCAGGGAACGCATTTCCGGCTGGTTATCCGCAATGCCGAAGGGCAGCTACGCTGGCGGTGCTGGAATTTTGAACCTGATGCCGGAAAACAGCTAAATTCGTATCTCGCCAGTGAGGGAATTCTCAGGCAATAAACGTCTTCATTTCATCCATCAGGCCGCGTCTTCTCCGGGAGACGCGGCCTTTTCGTTTATACCGCTAATTCATTCATAAGGAGCAAAGTATGCAATTAGCCAGTCGTTTTGGTCATGTAAATCAGATCCGTCGGGAGCGCCCACTGACACGCGAAGAACTGATGTACCACGTCCCGAGTATTTTTGGAGAAGACCGGCACACCTCCCGCAGTGAACGGTATGCGTACATTCCCACCATCACCGTCCTGGAAAATCTGCAGCGGGAAGGCTTTCAGCCGTTCTTCGCCTGCCAGACCCGTGTGCGCGACCAGAGCCGCCGGGAATATACCAAACATATGCTGCGTCTGCGGCGGGCCGGACAGATAACCGGTCAGCATGTGCCTGAAATTATTCTGCTCAACTCCCATGACGGTTCATCCAGCTACCAGATGTTACCCGGATATTTTCGTGCCATTTGTACCAATGGCCTGGTCTGCGGTCAGTCGCTGGGAGAAGTCCGGGTGCCACACCGGGGAAACGTGGTGGACAGGGTCATAGAAGGTGCTTACGAAGTGGTGGGCGTGTTTGACCTGATTGAGGAAAAGCGTGATGCCATGCAGTCGCTGGTCCTGCCGCCACCGGCACGCCAGGCGCTGGCACAGGCGG
>ENA-ORNG01000486-ORNG01000486.1-human-gut-metagenome-genome-assembly--contig:-NODE-486-length-34241-cov-4.299070_pt1 | contig 34241 bp, 34 predicted proteins | sample MGYA00242113_ERZ509018 | MGnify/ENA primary metagenome ERZ509018 (study PRJEB26280, sample SAMEA2338711) | human gut metagenome | biome: human gut; feature: human-associated habitat; material: faeces... | reverse complement strand
CAACAGCAGATTCTGTACTGGTTCCGATTCAGTGTGAGTATTACGCACTTGAAGGGTTGAGCCAGTTAATACATACAGTGGAGCTTGTAAAAGAAAGGCTGAATCCTGTTCTGGAGATTGAAGGAGTTGTATTTACTATGTATGATGCACGAACCAATCTTTCACTCCAGGTAGTGGAAAATGTAAAGGAAAACCTGCAACAGAACATCTATAAGACGATTATTCCTAGAAATATCCGATTGGCTGAAGCACCAAGTTATGGTATGCCGATTAATCTGTATGATCCAAAGTCTACAGGAGCAAGCGCATATCAGAGACTGGCGGATGAAGTTATGAATAGAGAGTAAATGAAAGATGTAATGTAGGAGGAAACGAATGCCAATAAAGAAAAAAGGATTGGGGAAAGGATTGGACAGTCTGATTCCTGATAATAAGAGCATGAAGTCTGTTACATCGGAAAAAACTGTGGAATCAAAAGAAGATGCAGCAGCTAAATCCGGTGTACAGGTAATGAAAATTAATGAGGTTGAGCCAAACAGAGACCAGCCGAGAAAGAATTTTGATGAAGATGCTCTCCTTGAACTTTCGGATTCGATTAAGCAATTTGGTGTGTTACAGCCATTGCTTGTTCGAAAAAGAAAAGATTACTATGAGATCATTGCGGGCGAAAGAAGATGGAGAGCTGCAAAACTTGCCGGAGTAAAAGAGGTTCCTGTGATTGAAAAGGAATATACAGATCAGGAAATTCTTGAGATAGGTTTGATTGAGAACATTCAGAGAGAAAACTTGAATCCGATTGAAGAAGCAATTGCATACAAGAGACTTCTGGAGGAATTCAATCTGAAACAAGATGAAGTCGCAGAGAGAGTATCGAAGAGCAGAACAGCCGTAACGAACTCTATGCGTTTGCTGAAACTTAGTGATAAAGTTCAACAGATGATCATTGACGATATGATTTCAACGGGACATGCAAGAGCATTGCTGGCCATTGACGATCCTGAGCTTCAGTACACACTGGCAAATAAGATATTTGACGAAAAACTCAGTGTAAGAGAAACTGAGAAATTGGTCAAAGAAATAAAAAATCCAAAGAAGCCGAAAGAAAAGAAACCGGTGGCCAATTCATTTATTTACCAGGATCTGGAAGAAAAAATGAAGAGTGTATTTGGAACAAAGGTAAGTATAGCATCAAAAGGAAAGGGAAAAGGTAAGATAGAGATAGAATATTATTCAGATGACGAATTAGAACATCTGTTCGATATGATGATGAGCATTAAAAGAGGAGAGTAATTGAATATGGATAGCAAAATACTGAAAGCACTTGGTATCGATCCGGCATTAATATTTATATTTTTGCTGATACTGATTGTTATATTATTCGTTCTGTATGTAAATGTAACAATGAAGTATAATCGATTGAAAAGCAGCTATACGACGTTTATGCGTGGTAAAGATGGAAAAACTCTGGAAGAAAGTATGATGTCGGGATTCTCGGATGTAGAGGCCATTCTGAAATATACAAAACAGAATCGTACAGACATTCAGAAACTTAACAAGAAGATGGAAAAATCTTACCAGAAACTTGGAATTGTAAAGTATGATGCATTTAATGAAATGGGTGGTAAACTCAGTTTCGCACTTGCAATGCTGGACAATAATAATACTGGTTGGATCATCAATGCGATGCACAGCAGAGAAGGCTGCTATACTTATGTGAAAGAGATCGTAAAAGGTGAAAGTTATGTAGAGCTTGCAGAGGAAGAAGCAGAAGCACTGGATAAAGCAATCTTCGAAGATGGTTATGAAGAAGAGGTGGATAAAGCAGTTGCATCTGCAACAGGAAGTCTTAAGTCTGTTAAGTCTGGTCCGGCAAAGAATGGAAATCAGAAAAGCGCGAATGCGAGAAATACAAAACAGACATCTGGAAAAGCAAACAATGGTAAGATCTTAAATGCAAGAACCAGTAATGTGCGTCCAGATATGGCAAGATCTGAAAAAACAAGAAATGAGAGATAATATAACATATATATAATCAGGAGGAATTTAGAAAAATGTTAGATATCAAATTTGTAAGAAATAATCCGGATGTTGTAAAGCAGAACATTAAGAACAAATTTCAGGATGAGAAATTACCTTTAGTAGATGAGGTAATAGAACTGGATCAGAAGAATAGAGATATTAAGGGAGAAGTAGAAGCACTCCGTGCAGAAAAGAACAAAATCTCTAAACAGATCGGTGCATGTATGGCACAGGGAAAGAAAGAAGAAGCGGAAGAATTAAAGAGAAAAGTAGCTGAGAGTGCTGCAAGGATCGAAGAACTTTCCAAAGAAGAAAAAGAAGTAGAAGAGAAACTGAAACAGAATATGATGATCATTCCGAACATCATCGATCCTTCTGTACCAATCGGAAAAGATGACAGTCAGAATGTAGAAATTGAAAAATTCGGTGAGCCTTTTGTTCCTGATTTCGAGATTCCATACCATACAGAGATCATGGAAGCATTTGACGGAATCGATCTTGAGAGCGCCGGAAGAGTAGCGGGAAATGGATTCTATTATCTGATGGGTGATATCGCAAGAATTCATTCTTCTGTACTTGCATATGCAAGAGACTTTATGATCAACCGTGGATTTACTTACTGTGTACCACCTTTCATGATCAGAAGCAATGTTGTAACAGGTGTTATGAGTTTCGATGAAATGGATGCGATGATGTATAAGATCGAAGGCGAAGACTTATATCTGATCGGTACAAGTGAACATTCTATGATCGGTAAATTTATTGATACAACAACAGAAGAAGCAGAATTACCAAAAACACTAACAAGCTATTCTCCATGTTTCAGAAAAGAAAAAGGAGCACATGGTATTGAAGAACGTGGTGTTTACAGAATTCATCAGTTTGAGAAACAGGAAATGATTGTTGTATGTAAACCAGAAGAAAGCAAGGATTGGTATGAAAAATTATGGAAGAACACAGTTGATTTATTCCGTTCTATGGATATCCCAGTTCGTACATTAGAGTGCTGCTCTGGTGATTTAGCAGATCTGAAAGTAAAATCTGTTGACGTAGAAGCTTGGTCTCCAAGACAGAAGAAATACTTTGAAGTAGGAAGCTGTTCTAACCTTGGTGATGCACAGGCAAGAAGACTGCGCATCCGTATCAAAGGTGAAAATGGAAATTACTTTGCGCATACATTAAATAATACAGTAGTAGCACCACCTAGAATGCTGATCGCATTCTTAGAGAACAACTTAAGAGAAGATGGAAGCGTTGCAATTCCAGAAGTTTTAAGACCATATATGGGTGGAAAAGAATCTCTGCAGCCTAAAAAATAAGAAATAGAAATTCAAAAAGAGCGTCTCAAAATGTGAGGCGCTTTTTCTTTTATAAAGGTTTATGATATTATATACGATAAGGAAAGGTTTAAGGAAAGGTGATAAGGAAGCAAATGAAAGCAAAGATCATTATCGTGGAAGATCATGAACCAATTCGTAATGAATTAAAGATTTTGTTAAGTAAATATGGATATGAGATCATAGTGTTAGATCGTTTTGATACAGTTGTTGAAGATTGCTTGAGAGAAGATGTAGATCTGATTTTATTAGATATTAATCTTCCGTTTTATGATGGTTATTATGTGTGCAGAGCGATCAGAGAAAAATCAGAAGTACCGATTATTGTTGTTACAAGTAGGGATAGCGAGATGGATGAGCTAATGAGTATAAATCTTGGAGCGGATGATTTTATCACGAAACCATACAATACACAGATTTTGTTGGCAAGAATTTTTGCAATGTTAAAACGAACACACAAAGAAAAAGTAAATGATTTTTTACAATATCAAGGCTTGAAACTACAACTCAATAGCAGTACTGTTATTTATAAAGATCAGATAATCGAACTTAGTAAAAATGAGATGAGAATATTGTATACATTACTGCAACATAAAGAGAGTATTGTAAGCAGGGATCAATTAATGGAATCCTTATGGCAGTCAAATGAATTTATTGATGATAATACATTAACGGTGAATGTCAATCGTGTAAGGAAAAAATTAGAAGCAGCAGGACTGAAAGATTTTATAAAAACAAAAAGAGGGCAGGGTTATATGATATGAAAACCAAAGATTTTTTTAGAATGGAGTATGCCCAGATTCTGATATATATTGTATTTTTGGGATTATTGGAAGTGTTGCTTTTTATTTTTGAAGTGAATTATTTTCTTATGATATATTTGCTGCTGATCGGATTGATTCTGGAAGGAGTTTATTTATGCCAGCGGTATATGAAAAAATATCGGTATTATAAAAAAGTGAAAGCAAAACTGGATATACTGGAACAAAAATGCATGATAACAGAAATGTTAGAATTGCCAGATTTTGCAGAAGGAGAGTTTCTATATGAAATATTGCAGACGTGCAACAAGTCCATGAATGATGAGATATTGAAATATAAGATAGAGGCAGCAGGATACCGAGAATATATTGAGATGTGGATTCATGAAGTAAAAACACCATTGGCAGCAACAAGACTGATCCTTGAAAATCATCCAAGTGAGATCACACGGGCAATGGATGAAGAAATGCAGCAGATCAATTATTATTTGGAGCAGGCATTGTATTATGCGAGGAGTAATAGTGTAGAGAAAGACTATCTAGTGAAAGAGTTAAGTTTAAAAGAAGTGGTAGAAAATGCGGTAAAAGCAAATGCAAAAAGTCTGATCGGAAATAAGATAAAAATTAAAATAGAGAATCTGGATCAGAAGATCTTCAGCGATGAAAAATGGGTTTTATTTATATTAAATCAAGTTATCAGCAATGCAATAAAATATAAAAAAGAAGAAGCAGAAATATCATTTTGTGCAAGATGTGAAAAGAATGAAATACTTCTGGAAATCAGAGACAATGGAATTGGAATCTCACCAAAAGATTTGCCAAGGATCACGGACAAAGGGTATACTGGAACTACAGGAAGAAACTATCAAAAATCAACAGGGATGGGGTTATATTTGTGTAAGAAACTTTGCAGCAAATTACAACTAAGTTTTTACATCGAATCTAAAGAAGAAGAATACACGAAAGTAACAATCGGCTTCCCAAGAAATTCTATGATTTTTTTAAATGAAGAATGATCAGACAGGAGGTTTACAATGTTTGCAGATTATCATGTACATTCACATTTTAGTGAAGACACAGATTTCCCAATGGAACTTGAAATTCAGAAAGCGATCAAATTAGGGATGGATGAATTATGTTTTACAGAACATTCAGATTATGATGTGCCAACTGTCGTTAATTGTGATTATGATGCTTATTTTGAAGAAATGGAAAAAATGAAAGATAAGTATAAAGGGCAGATCACATTAAAGACAGGAATTGAATTTGGAATTCAGACGCATACGACGAAAGCGTATGAAGAAACATTCAGACAGTATCCGTTTGATTTTGTAATCTTTTCTTGTCATCAAGTTGAAAACAAAGAATATTGGAGACAAGAGCCACAGGAAGGAAAGACACAGTTAGAATACAATCGAAGGTATTATCAGGAGATTTTGGATGTTGTTAAAGTATACAAAGATTACAGCATTCTTGGTCATCTTGATGTGATCAAAAGATATGACAAGCAAGGAGAGATCGAATTTGAAAAGATTCAGGATCTGATCGAGCAGATTTTTGAAGTTGTGATCGCAGACGGAAAAGGAATTGAACTTAATACTTCAAGTCGTGCATATAAACTGAAAAGTCTAATGCCATCAAAAGAAATTCTGAAACTGTATCATGATATGGGAGGTAAGATCATTACGATTGGATCAGATGCACATAATGCAGACCGGATCGGTGACTGCGTAATGGAGTCACAGAAGATTTTAAAAGATATTGGTTTTGATGGAATTTATACTTTTGAAAAGATGAAACCAGAATTTCATAGATTTTAAGATAAATTAAAGAGGTGCCTATTGTTTTTAACAAATAGACACCTCTTTACATATGTGCTATATTTTAGATTTCAAGATTATTTATCAAGTAAGATTAGTGCCATAAATACAAGATCTTCGTCTCCGATATTCTCAATGGCATGTCCAGCTCCATCACATGTGAATGTAGTATCTCCTGGATGTACTTCATATTTTGTACCATTGTCATTATAAAGTCCTTTTCCCTGAAGGATATGGTAAGCTTCGCCTTCACCTTCATGAGTGTGATATGCAAGAGCAGAACCAGGTGGTACGATGACTTTTCCGAACAGACGACTGCTATCTTTCATTTCTTTTTCTGTTAAGAATTCCATTTTCTTTAATGGGTTATCAGAACCATTTGCATCAGGAATTGTGCCAATTTTTACATCTTCATTTTTTAAAAACATGTTGAGTCCCTCCTTTATATAGTCATGTTAAGTTTAGTATAGTAGCTTTTTGATAAAATAGCAATATGACAAAATTGTAAGTTTTGTGTAAGGAAGTTCGATGGATACGAAGATGATTTACTGGTATATTATAGACAAGACAATAAGAGAAACCAAAAAAGATAAGGAGATGGAAAAATGAGTTCTGTATTGAAAGTAGATAATATAGAAAAATATTATGGGAGTAAAGCGAATCTTACAAAAGCGATCGATCGTATCAGTTTTGAAGTGGAAGAGGGGGAGTATATTGGAATTATGGGGGCTTCCGGAAGTGGGAAGACGACATTATTAAATTGTATTTCAACGATCGATCAGGTGACTGCGGGAAATATTATGATCAATGGAATGGATATCACAAAATTGAAAGGAAAACATCTTTCAAGATTCAGACGAGAGGAATTAGGATTTATCTTCCAAGACTTTAATCTGTTAGATACATTGACAGCATTTGAAAACATTGCGTTGGCGCTTACGATCATGAAAATTCCTGCAAGAGAAATTGAAGACAGAGTCAGATCGATCGCAGAAAAGTTGATGATCACAGAAGTATTGAACAAATATCCATATCAAATGTCAGGAGGACAGAAGCAGAGAGTGGCAAGTGCCCGAGCGATGATTACAAATCCATCTCTGATCTTAGCGGATGAGCCAACAGGAGCTTTGGACAGCAAGGCGGCCAGAATGCTGCTTGACAGTATGGAAACGATGAATGTGGAATTAAATGCAACGATTCTGATGGTAACACATGATGCATTTACAGCCAGTTACTGTAAACGTATTTTGTTTATCAAGGATGGAAAGATTTTTAATGAATTGGTTCGAGGAAATGATTCGAGAAAACGATTTTTTGACCGTATCATTGAGGTTGTGACATTGCTTGGAGGTGACAGTACAAATGTATTCTAAGATCGCATTTAGTAATGTCAAAAAGAGTATCCGTGATTATACGATTTATTTTCTGACATTAACATTTGGAATTTGTTTGTTTTATATGTTTAATTCTGTTCAGGCACAACAGGCTGTCTTAAAGCTGAATGCAAGCCAGAAATCAATGATGCATCTAATGTCTGTGATCATTAATGGAATTTCTGTGTTTGTTGCAATTATTCTTGGATTTCTGATTGTTTATGCAAATCAGTTTCTAATGAAGCGGCGGCATAAGGAAATGGGAATCTATCTGTTGTTAGGAATGGAAAAACGACAGGTATCAAAGATTCTTCTGATAGAGACTTTATTGATCGGTGTTTTGGCATTGATCGCAGGATTGGTTTCAGGTGTGTTTTTATCACAAGGACTTGCGATGTTGACAGCAAAGATGTTTGCGGTTCAGATGAAAGAGTTTAAGTTTGTTTTCTCGCAAATGGCATTTATTCAGACTATTTTGTATTTTGCAATTATTTTTATTATTGTGATGATATTTAATGGAATTACGATATCAAAATATAAACTGATCAATCTGTTGAATTCAGCAAAGAAAAATCAGAAAACAAGATTAAAAAATCCTATATTGTCGGTCATTCTGTTTTTGATATCCATTGGGATTCTTGGAATAGCATATCATTTAATTCAAAAAAACCAGATGCTTGCTGTGGACAATGATTTTAAGATTAGCGTATTACTTGGTGTAGCAGGAACATTTCTCTTTTTCTTTTCGTTATCAGGATTCTTATTAGAATTGGCAAAAAGAAGTAAGAAATTTTATTATAATGGATTAAATATGTTTGTGCTAAGACAGATCAATTCAAAGATCACCACAACATTTGTTTCTATGTCAATGCTGTGTTTGATGCTGTTTTTAGCAATCAGTGCGTTTGCGACAGGAAGTGGATTGGCGTCTTCAGTGAAAACAGATTTAGAAGATATGACAAAGTTTGATTGTACTTTTTATGGATTATCGGAAAAAGGATATCAGGAAGAACAGCAGCAAAAGTTTATAAAGAAATTAGATGATCTTGGATTAACGATCAAAAAAGATGCAAAAGAAATTTTACCGATCACAATATATCAGAATGGTACATTTCGCAAATGCAGATATAAAATGGAGCCATTATTAAAGGAAAGAGAAAAGTATTCAGATTATACAAAAGATTATGTGAAGAAACTTTATGAGACTCCACTAACTTTTGCAAAACTATCTGAATATAATAAAATCCGAAAAGCAATCGGAGAAAAAGAATTAACCTTGAAATCAGATGAATATATATTGAATTGTGATTATGGCAATCTGATACCGATAATGGAAAAGGCAGCTAGTGATAAGCAAAAACTTACATTGGATGGAAAAACATATAAAATGAAATATGGCTTACAAAAAGATACATATATGGTAACAGCAGCTAAAACAGATATGGGAACAGTCATTTTAAATGATGAAATCATCCAGTCATTAAAGATTGATTATTCTACATTATATTTAAATCTGAACTGGAAGGGGAATGCACAGAAAGTATCAAGAAAATATACGGAATATTTAAAGCAGATGATCATAAATAGCAAGATGCCAAATTCACTATATTCAGCGACAATTTCAAAAGAGGAAGTATATGAACAGAGTACTGGGTTAAGTACGATCATGACATATATTGCAATTTATATTGGACTGGTATTTTTAATTACATGTGCAGCAGTACTTGCATTACAGCAATTAAGTGAGAATGCAGATAATATTGAAAAATACAAATTATTGAGTAAAATTGGAACTTCACAAAAAATGATCAATCGTGCGATCAAAGCACAGATCATATTGTATTTTTGTCTGCCTTTAAGTTTGGCATTGATCCATTCTTATGTAGGAATTAAAACAGCAAAAATTCTGATATCAACGTTAGGACAAATTAATATAACAAAAGCAGCAGCTCAGTCATTGATCATTGTGATCGTAATTTATATTGGATATATGATCGCAACTTATCTAGGAAGCAAGAGTATGCTGAAAGAAAAATAGAGAAAGAAATGACAGAAGATCCAAATCTGTCATTTCTTTTTTTGAGCTATTAATAATGTTACCGGTTAATGTCTGTTTGGAAGCATTTAATTTTACAGTACCTCCTTATGTTCATTAGTATAAAAATCAAATGTGTTCAAATTATTTTGAAAATCTGAATAAACTATGAAGAATATATATGATTGAAAATGAAAGAAAATGATTGACTATGATTGAAATTGTGATATACTTAAATAAAAGCGAAAAGAGGTGATATTGTGTTAGCGCAAGAGCGATTTGAACGCATTTTAGAGATTTTAAGAGAGAAACAGTCAGTCACCGTGGTAGAACTGACAGAAAAACTGAACACCTCAGAGTCCACGATACGAAGGGATTTAACGGAATTAAACCGACAAGGTCTTTTGATCAAGGTTCATGGAGGAGCTACTGCGATCAAATCTGTGTTATCAAGAGAAGAAGAAGTTATAACCAAGTCAAAGAAACACCAGGAAGAGAAGCGAAAGATTGCAAAATATGCAGCATCTTTGATCAATAAAGAAGATATCGTGTATCTTGATGCAGGAACAACGACAGAAATGATGTTAGATTATCTCAGAGAATATGACGTTATTTATGTGACAAATGGGATCACACATGCGAGAAAACTGATGAACGCAGGATTTAAGGTCCATTTGATCGGAGGCGAGATTAAAGCGGTAACAGAAGCATTGGTTGGAGAAGAAGCATTAGAACAGCTTGATAAATATAACTTTACTAAGGGCTTTTTCGGAACAAATGGGATTGATCTGAAGCGGGGATTTACAACGCCAGATCAGAAAGAGGCAGCAGTTAAGAAGAAAGCGATGGAACAGTGCCAGAAAACATATATTCTTTCGGATGCAAGCAAATTCAATGTGATCTCAACTATTAAATTTGCAGATTTAAAGAAGGCAGAGATCATTACAGATCATTTAGAAAACAAAGAGTTCAAAAGAATCACAAACATTGAGGAGGTATTTTCATGATTTATACAGTAACATTTAATCCAGCAATCGATTATGTAATTAAAGTAGATAACCTGACATTAGGACAGGTTAACAGGACAACAAGAGAATACATTTTCTGTGGAGGAAAAGGTATTAATGTATCTCATCTGCTTGCTAATCTTGGAGTAGATAGTGTAGGACTTGGATTTATAGCTGGATTTACAGGAGATGTTATTGAATCAGGAGCGAAAGAACTTGGATTTAAACCAGATTTTATCAGAGTCCGTGAAGGAATGACACGTATCAATGTTAAGGTAAAATCCAACGAAGAAAGTGAGATCAATGGATTAGGACCAGTTATTCATGATGATGAATTAGAGCAGATGTTTAAGAAATTAGATGAATTAGAAGATGGAGATATTTTAGTTCTTGCAGGAAGTATTCCAGCAACACTTCCATCAGATGTATATGAAAGAATCATGGGACGTCTGCAGGGAAAAGATATCCGAATCGTTGTAGATGCAACAAAAGACTTGTTGTTAAACGTATTAAAATATCATCCATTCCTGATCAAACCAAACAATCATGAATTAGGAGAAATGTTTGATGTTGTGCTAAAGACAAATGATGAGATTGTTGAGTATGCAAAGAAACTTCAGGAAAAAGGCGCAAGAAATGTGTTAGTTTCCATGGCAGGAGATGGAGCAATCCTGATCACAGAAGAAGGAGAAGTTCATGTAACACCTTGTCCAAAAGGAGAAGTTAAGAACTCTGTAGGAGCTGGAGATTCCATGGTAGCAGGATTTATCACAGGATATTTGAGAAGTAATGGAGATTATAATGAAGCACTGAAGATGGGGACAGCAGCAGGAAGTGCGACTGCATTTTCAGAAGATGTTGCAACTGGCGAGAAGATTATGAAATTATATAAAACATTATAATGAAATAGCATACAATGAAAGAAAATTATGATAAAATGAACCTAAGAAATTAGGTTCATTTTTTGTGCGTAATTTTATAAAAACTGGAGGACATCATGACGAAAAAAGAAGCAAGACAACAAGTAAAAGAATGGATGAAAAAATTAGACAAAAATTATATAGAAAAAGCAGATCAGTCGATTTTTGAACAGGTAAAAGAGTTAAAAGAATTTCAAGAGGCAAAAACTATTTTTTGTTATGCAAGTATGAAAAATGAAGTTGATACATGGCAGCTGATAGCATCGGCACTGAAACAGGGGAAGAATGTCGGAGTTCCATTGTGTATTGGGAAAGGAATCATGGAAGTGAGACAGATTCATGCTTTAGATGATTTTGAGGAAGGGGCATATGGAATCATGGAACCATCCAGAAGGTGTCCAATCTTATCGAAAGAGAAGATTGATATGGCGGTAATACCTTGTGTAAGTGCAGATAGAGAAGGCCGTAGACTTGGACATGGAGCAGGATTCTATGACCGTTTTTTAGATGGAGTAACATTTCCAAAGATTCTGGTATGTTATAAAGAGTTAATGATGGATCAGGTACCGACAGAGGAGCATGATATTTTGATGGATCAGGTTATTTGTGACGAATAATGAAGTAATAGAATGATCAAGTAGGAGAGATGATAGACATGAGAAAGATTTTAAAGAAAACAGCAACATTAATGATGACAGCAGTGATCGGAGTATCTATGAGTTGTCCCAAGATGATAGTTTATGCGGGACAGAGAATGCAAATGCAAGAGAGATATACGACTCCAAAAGAATGGAATTATACAGAAATCACAGCATATCAGTTTGAATCTACAGATAAATTTGAAGATTATCTTCAGACAGGTGGTACACATCTATACAATGATAAATTTCAGGAAAAGGATCATATGGTCAAAATTACGGTTGCAGATTCAGGGTATTTTACAATTGCAACACAAACAGATGGAAATAGATCGCAGAAGATAAATCTCTATGATTCAACGAAGGAGAAAGTTTTAGCTCAAACGACATCTGATGGAGACCTGGAATATGGAAGGCTTGCAAAAGCAGGTGAGGTCTTCTATCTTCAAATGCCAGAAAAAATCGATAAAATATTTGTGACAACAGGTGTGATCAAAGATGGATTTGGATCTATGAAAGCATCAGATACTTATTATGAATCAGGAACTGGAAGTACCACATATCATCCATTTTCAATTAAGAAGAGATCTGCGGTGGAATTTAACATTTCAGCGATCGATCGAAACAGTGAGATCACTTATGCACACATCGAAAAGAAAGAAAACGGACAATGGAAAAGAATCGATGATACGGTAAAGATCAAGCCAGCATCTTATGATGATGATTTTGTTCATGGATTGACTAAAGGTGAATATCGCCTGGCGATCAAAGCACCGACAACACAGTTAAATGCAGTCTCATATACAAGCAGTTCTAAAAGTAAAAAGGTAGCATATAAGAAATCAAAAGCAAAGAAGATCAAACTGGATGGACAAACATCGAATATATATACAACAGGAGAGAAAACTTCAAGATGGTATAAAATAAGTATTACATCTACAAAGAAGAAAAGAATTCTGAATCTTGGAAAGAACACGGTTTCTGGAGGATACAAGTTTACAATTTATAAAAAGGGAAAGAAAAAAGCAATTAAAACAATTAAGGTAACAGGAAATGCAAATGCGAAGATAGCGAAAATGCCAAAGAAAAAAGGAACATATTATATCAGAATCTCAAAGCTTACAAAGAAAACAAATGGAACGTATGAAATAGGGTATTATTAATCCAAATCAAAATATAAGGAGGAATTTTTATGGCAAGAAGGGGAATCAAGAAAATGGGAGCAGTTCTGATAGCAGCAGGTTTAAGCATTGCAATGTGTAGCTCATCAGTATCTGCAAATGTAAGGACAAATATTAATACAGACAAGATAACACAGAAAAAGACAGCCAGATATGTTGAACCAGAAGAATGGAACAAAGAGGAATTGACTGCATATCAGTTTGATTCAGAAGTAGATATGATGAAATATCTGGTGAGCGGTGGAATGCATTTATATAATAAGAATTATAAAGGCAGTGACCGCTGGGTAAAGATCAAAGTTGCAGATCCAGGGCTGTTTATGGTTGGGGTCGTAAGTAACGATGAGACAAAAATACCAGTATATGATGCATCAAAGAAAAGAATTATAGTAAATAATTTAAATGATGGCGGGGACAAAGAATATGTAGGTATCGTGAAAACAGGAGATGAATTTTATGTAAAACTGCCAGAGAAGATAGACAAAGTGATCATTTTAACTGGTGTGATCAAAACCGAATTTACTTCCATGGCGAATCAGAAAAGTTATTATGAACTTGGAAAAGGGACAACAACCTATCATCCATTTTCCGTAGCGAAACGCTCAAAAGTACAATTTGATATTACATTCATCGGAGAGAAACATGAAAAAGTTGGAGTATACATTGAGAAAAATGTAAATGGAACATGGAAAAAAGTCGGATACAGCACAACGGTAAAACCAGATAAATATGACAGTGTATTGCTCTATGGATTAGAGGCAGGAAAATATCGTCTGGCGTTAAAAACACCGAAAGATCAGATCATTAATGTAGAATATACAAGGGATAACTCAAAGAAAAAGGCAGTTTATAAGAAATCCAAAGCGATCCATCTAAAATCAGATATTGACAGTATATATACTTCCACAGAAAAAGCAGCCCGTTGGTATAAGGTTTCTGTTTCATCTACCAAAAAAAGAAAAGCAGTTACGTTGTCCAAAGATTCTGTGGGCGGAGGTTTTAAATTCCGTGTTTATCAAAAGGGAAAACGATTAAAAACAGTAAGAGTCACAAAGAATGATAAAGTTAAGACAGTCAAACTTCCAAAGAAAAAAGGAACGTATTATGTGAAAGTTACGAAACTTACAAGCAAAACAACAGGGGCATATTATTTGGGAACGTATACATATTAAGAATCACAAGGAGGGAAACAGGATGAAAAAAATGAAAAGTAGGTCATTTCGTATTCTTATGGCAGCAGTCATATCAGCAGCGATACTGTGTCCGCAGGTTAAAGTATCAGCAGCGGATGGCTTAGTATCAAAAGCAGCTACATCATATTTTCCGAGTAAAACAGTAATGAAGAAAACAGCAAGAAAAACAGAGCCGGAAGAATGGAATCAAAAAGAAATTAAAGCATACAAATTTGGAACTCTTGAAGATGCCTTATATTATGCGCTGACTGGCGGGATCAAATATTATGATCAGAATTATTTTAAAAATCCAGATCTGATCAAGCTCACTCCAGTAGAATCAGGAGCTTTAGGACTGGCAGTTGTTGGGGATAATAAACAGGAAGCAATTCTATATGATTCCAATAAAAAAATGATCAAGAAATTGCCACTGTCCTATGTAAAGGCGCAGGTAAATGCAGGAGAAACTTATTATATAGAGTTTCCAAAGAACTGTAAAGAAGGATTGATCACAGCTTACGTATTACAAAATGAATGTGGTGGGTTAGCAAAAAACGACCTCAATATGCAAAAAGGTGAAGAAAAAGAAACTTATCACACATTTAAAATGACAAAAAGAGGATTTGCAGGTTTTGTTGTTGCATCCATGGTAGAAGATGGTGGAAATACAAGCTATAAAGTTCAGAAAAATGAAAAAGGAAAATGGATCACAATCGGAAGAACAAAGTCATTTAAACCAACAAACGAAGACGAAACACAGATTGCAGTAGGTTATGGACTTAGTAAAGGAAACTACCGTCTAGTATTGAAGGCTCCAAAAGAGCAGCTCAATACAATGTTGTATACGACAAAAAATTATGCCAAAAAGAAAGTTGCCTATAAGAAATCCAAAGCAAAGAATCTAAATGCAACAGAGATGTATACAATGAATGAAAAAGCAGCCCGTTGGTATAAAGTATCTGTAAAATCTAGCAAAAAGCAAAGCAAATTGAAGATTTTAACAGTTGCAGATCAAGGTGGATTTAAGTTTACGATCTATGAGAGAGGTAAGAAAAAACCAGTTAAGACAGTAAAAACATCTGCAAAACACTTAGAAAAGACAGTAAAGCTTCCAAAGAAAAAAGGAATGTATTATGTCAAAGTAAGCAAGCGTACTAAGAAGACAAATGGATACTATGAGATTAAGAAATAACGGTTAGAATAGAACGTCAAAAAAGGAATTGTCAGAAAAGACAGTTCCTTTTTTGAACCTTTTTTATATAAAATTACTATAGAATGGCAAAGTATTTTATTAATGAAAAAAAACCTCAATTACTATCCTTGAAACAAAAGCAGAAAAATTATAAACTATAGGTTAGCAAGTACTAACCTAGAAGGATGAAATAAATGAAACTAAAAAAGTTAATATGTATAGCGACGATCAGTGTTTTAGGGGTATTATCGTTTGCTGGATGTGCCAAGAAACAGGACGCAAAGAAGACAGAGACAAGCAGTGAAGCAAGTACACAGGAAGCAAGTGCGCAAATTTTTGCCATGGACACCTATATGAATCTGAAAGCATATGGAAAGAATGCACAAAAAGCAGTGGATGATGCTAAGAGTGAGATTGAGCGATTAGATCAGCTATGGTCAGCGGTAGATAAAAACAGTGAGATCTATCAGCTGAATCAGAAGAAAAAAATGAAAGTATCTGATGAGACATTAGAATTGATCGAATTTGCAAAGAAAAAATCAAAAGAATCAAACGATGCTTTTGATATTTCTATCTATCCGATCGTGGAATTATGGGGATTTCCGACACAGAAATATCGTGTGCCATCGGACAGTGAAATTCAGAAACTTCTGAAAAACGTAAATAGTCAGAAAATCAAAATTAATAAGAAAACAAATGTTGTGACATTAGAGAAGAATATGAAGATTGATCTTGGAGGAATTGCTAAAGGATACACATCACAAAGAATTGCAAAAATCTATAAAAAGGATGGTGTGAAAAGCGGTGTGATCAGTCTTGGTGGTAACGTACAGGCAATTGGAACAAAAACAGATGGAAGCCGATGGAAAGTCGGAGTGCAGTCACCAGATGATACAGAAAGTATGATCGGTGCATATGAAGCTGCTGATGAAGCAGTCATTACATCTGGAGCATATGAAAGATACTTTGAGAAAGATGGGAAAACATATCATCATATCATTGATCCAGCAACTGGAAAACCATCCGAAAAAGATCTGAAATCAGTAACGATTATCAGTAAAAATGGTACATTATCTGATACATTGTCAACAACATTGTTTGTTATGGGGAAGGATAAAGCTATTTCTTACTGGAAGGAACACAGCAAAGAATTCAACATGATCCTTGTTGATGAAAATAATAAGGTATATATTTCACAGGGAATCAAAGATCATTTTAGTTCAGATAGTGATTTTACAGTAATAAAAAAATAAAACGTTAACAGATAGAAAGAGAGAAGGAAAAACAAAAATGAAGATCATTGATCAGTTAAAGAAAGTCAATCTGATTCAGTTTGTGCCTGCGATTTTTGTGATCAGTCTGGTTGGAAACAGTGTTTTTGGATATACGGCACCAAAGTCAGAAAAATCAAAAAATAATTCTGAAAATCAGGTAGAAGCTGCAACGACACAAGCGAAAAAGAAAACAAAGAAAGCAAATGCTGGGGATATTGATCTAAGCAAGATCAAGGATGGAACTTATGAAGGACAGGCAAACGGATATCGTGGTTTGGTAAAGGTTTCAGTTACTGTAAAAGATCATAAGATCACAGCGATCAAAGTATTAAGTAATTCCGATGATGCCGCATTTTTCAATCGTGCATCAGCAGGTGTGATCAAAAATATTCTGGCAAAGCAGTCATTAAAAGTTGATGTTGTCAGTGGAGCAACTTACAGTTCAAATGGAATCATTAAGGCAGTAAAAAATGCGTTAACAGGGGAAGAAGATAAATCATCCGCAAAAGCAGGCGGATCTTCTGCGAAATCTGCAGGAAGTGTTGGTACAGCGGATGAATCAGGAACATACAAAGATGGTACATTTATTGGAACAGCATCTGGATATCATGGCACTGTAAAAGTTTCTGTGACGATCAAAAAGAATAAGATCAAATCAATTAAAATTTTGGAAAATCATGATGATGCAGCGTATTTTAACCGTGCAAAAGGTATTTTACTTCCATTGATGGTTAAGAAACAGAGTACAAATGTAGATGCAGTCAGCGGGGCTACATTTAGTTCCAATGGAATTATCAAAGCGGTACGAAATGCATTAAGCAAAGCAGCGGTTAATAAATCGTCTAGTGACAGCAGTTCTACATCTACGACAAAGGATACAACGAAGAAAGATACAACAGAGAAAGTATCAGGTACATACAAAGATGGTGTTTACGAAGGAACTGGAACAGGATTCAGAGGAAAGATCACTGTCAGTGTCCGCATTAAGAAGAGCAAGATCGTAGAGATTAAACTTGTTAAAAATGAAAAAGATGATGCGGCATATTTTGAACGTGCATGGTCCGAAGTTCCATTTAGTATTATTGCAATGCAGAGTGCAGATACAGATAAAGTTGATGCAGTTAGTGGTGCTACATATAGTTCAAAAGGTATCATGGCAGCAGTCAGAGATGCGTTAAAGAAAGCATTGGCGAAAAAAGATACGGAAACTACAGTAGAAACAAATAATACGAACAATAGTACAAATGATAATAATACGAATACTGATAATTCATCTGAGGATAATACAACAACTGTACCAACAACACCGACAGATCAAACGTATACAGGAAGTGCAGTATGTGAGCCAGATGAAGATGGAGATTTTGACGCATATGATCTTACTTTAGAAGTTGTAGTTTCATCTGATGGAAAAGTAAAAGGAATCCAAAATATAAAATGGTCAGATAAAAGCATGCAATCATGGTATAAGGATGCGGAAAAAAAGATAGTTCCTCAATTGATCGCAAATGGTTTGGATACTTCAAAAAATTATGACGTGGTAACAGGAGCAACATGTTCAAGCAATGCCTTGATCAATGCATACAAGAACGCAATTTCAAAGATAAACCAATAGGTAGAGGAACAAAAAAGAGATATGAAACAATTAAAAAAATACAAGCATTTCTTAATGAGACTTCTAAACCTTGTGCTGATCGTTGGAGTGTGTTTTGCATATCATAATATTGCAACGATCCGGGCAGAAAAAGAAGCGAAGATCGCAGCTGAGAACAGTGGTTCGGGTTTATGGAAAGATGGAACCTATGAAGGCAGCGGTCAGGGATTCGGTGGTCAGATTGTTGTGAGTGTAACCATAAAAAATGGTTCTATCGATGACATTCAGATTAAAGAAGCGAAAAATGAAGACAGTGCATATTTTAATAATGCAAAAAAAATCATAGATACAATGAAACAAAAGCAGACAGCCGATGTTGATGTAGCAAGTGGAGCGACATACAGTTCAAAAGGTATTATTGCAGCGGTACGAAATGCTTTGAAGGAGGCGTCATAATGAACCTTAGACAAAAGAGAGATATAAGACGTCTCGCCCGGCAGATCATTCAGATCATCTTTTTCCTATGGATGCCGGCATTATACACATCAGCATTTTCTGGTGTGAGATATGTGATCGAACAGATTAGGGCAGGCAAGCCGATCGAGCAGAATGCATTTCTTGTAATGCTGATCGCATTATGTGGATTAACCATTTTGTTTGGCAGATTCTTCTGTGGCTATGCTTGTGCATTTGGAACCTTGGGAGATGGAATGTATGCCCTATCTCAATGGGTTCAGAAAAAAGTAAAAAAGAAGCTTCCGTGGGTATCAGAAGAGACCGGACGGAAACTTCAAAAAATGAAATATATAGTGTTATTAGTCTTAATGCTGATTTATGCATTAGGATTTACAAAAAAGTTCCATGGAACCAGTCCTTGGGAAGTATTTTCCATGTTGTACACAGGTAAGATTCCAGACGCCAGTTATTTAGCCGGATGGGTCATCTTTGTACTTATACTGGTAGGTATGTGCCTTAAAGAAAGATTTTTCTGCCAATATCTATGTCCAATGGGAGCTATCTTTGCATGGTTACCGACATTGCCGTTTTCCGTACTCGACAGAGACCGAAGCAACTGCATTCCAAAGTGCCGTGCATGCGAGATCAAGTGCCCTGTAGATTATCAGATCAAAAGGGACCAGAAGAATGGTGGGGAATGTATCCACTGTATGCAATGTGTAGATGTGTGTCCGAAGCAGAACATTCATCTGTGTTCAGGCAAGAAATTAAAAGGAAATGAAATCCTTATTATTCTCCTGAAACTTGTATTGTTTATTGGGGTTTGTATTTTTGCACAAAGTTTGTAAGACAATTGACGGAATAAGAAGGTGTCCAATCCCTTATAAAGGCACCTTTTTTAAAAAACAACAGTTAGTAGAAACTAACTTAATGTGAAAAATTCTCAATTATGGTCAGAACATGCAAAAATCAAGATAAATATACAAAGATATTTCAGTACTTATACCTTTGTATGAAGCTATTAATTTTTATAACTTGAAGGAGGTTCACATGAGAAAAGGAATGTGGAAAAAAGGTTTAACAGTAGCTATGGCTGCTGCAATGTTGGCAGGACCTGTAAGTGTGCCAGCAGTATTTAACAATGGCGTGGCGGTTGTTAAAGCAGATGAAACAAATAAGGGACAAGATGTCTATGTGTTGATGAATATCCCATATGCTGATTTTTATAAGGCAGAATTAAATAATACTGTAAAAGTAGATGCGACAACTTCAGCAACAAAGACAAAAACAAAAAGTACATTAGCCAATGGATCTTATCATGCAGACAATACTGGAGAGCATATTTCAGGAATCACTTATCCTGTAAAGATCAAAGCAGGAACAGATCTATCTAAATTAACAAAAATTACAGACGCTTCTAAAGTTTCAATTACAGTAAATATGAAAGGAAAAGAAACAACAACAGAATATAAAGGCAAAGATGCTTTATTTGAAAGTGCAGATTATTCATATTATGAATTAGGTACAACAGCACCAGCGTACTATAAAGAATTAACTGTAAATGAAAATGGATCTTATTCTTTTGGCAAGACTACAGCAACTGAAAAAACAGTAAAAGGTGCAGCAATTGAGAAGTTTAAGACATCATCTAAGTATGGAGATTATCAATTAAATTTAAACTTTGATAAGGTTGCGGATAGTGATCAGATCAGTGGGAATACGAAAGTTCTTGCAGCAGTGATCACAACAATTGATGGAACACAATATGGATTAAGACATGTAGAAAATATCTGGAAAGGGACAGAATTTGCATGGGGAACAGGATTTACAACACAGTCTCATGGTTGCCCAATTTCTGGAGAACATTATGCATCTATGATGGGAAAAACAATTGATGCAGTAACATATTATACAGAAAATGGTGTAGTGAAATATGATATTGATGATACATATGTACCATATAAGTTTGATACAAGTGCATTTAAAGTTGAAAATGCAGATGTAACTTCCGGAAGTGCAAAAGTAACTGTGCCAACATTACCAGAAGCGTATGATGCAGAATATGCAGTAGAAGGGTTAACAAACGTCAGTGTTGAAAATGGAACATTAAAATATAATGCAACAGGTGTCAAACCAGGACAGTATACATTAAATGTAACAGATAAAAGCTCAAAATATGTACCATTTAGCACAAGTTTTACTTTAACTACAGATAATGTTGTAGCAGCATATAACAATGATGTTAAAGCACCTGCATTAGTGGCAGCAAAAGATGTGCAGGCAGATGATTTTGCAAACTTTGTAAAAAATATTCAGAAAGTTTCTGTGAACGGAAAAGAGTATGCAGCATCAGGAAAAGGAGCTGTAAAATTGATCAATGCAGATGGAACATTGGTGACAACAGCAGATGCATTAAAAGCAGAAGGTACATATAACATTGTTGTAACAGCGACTGGATATAATAAGACATTAGAATTTACATATACAAACAAGTCAGATACAACAGCAACAAAGCCATCAGATGTTACAACAGCAACGAAGCCTGCAGCTACAACAACAGCAACAAAACCAGCTGTAAAACCAGTCAAAAAAGTAACAGTTAAGAAACAGACAGCAAAAGTAAAAGCAGGAAAGAAAAAATTAACAGTTACATGGAAGAAAGACAAAAACGTATCTGGATACCAGATCAAGATCGCAACTAAGAAAAACTTCAAAGGTGCAAAGACATACACAGTAAAATCTTACAAGACATATAAGAAAGTCATCAAGAAGTTAAAAGCAAAGAAAAAATATTTTGTAAAAGTACGTGCATACAAGACAGTAGGAAAATCTAAAGTTTACGGTGTATACAGTGCAGTAAGATCTTGCAAAGTGAAATAATGAAAAGATAAATAGTAGCGTATAGTTTTTTCTGAAAAATAAAAACACGAGATTGCCATAGAAGGTAGCAGTCTCGTGTTTTGTTGTTATTTAATCATAAAGTTTTTAAAATATCTAAATCCAAATCATATTTATGAGGTATATCAGATCGTAATAGTGTTTTGATGGAATCTTTCTTCAAACGATTATTAATCGTAACATAAGATTTATCAAGCATTTCAGCTATTTCTCTGGCAGACAATGGTTCCAGACCAAATAAAGAATTCTGTAATAGTAAATGAAGAATTCCATAATCCGTTTTATCTTTAAAATTAGACAATAATATTCGCTCGAAATAATGCAAACGTTCTATTTTGTCTTCTAGAGAATCGATTAATGCTTCAATGGATGCAAGAATAATTTCTAGAAAATTTGTAATAAAACCAGTCAGGTCACCACGATTATCAGTTGTATAATCAAAACTTTTATAATATTTGGAAATATTTTGTTTTATTGTTTTTGCTAAATGATAGCTGATCAGAGGCTCTAATTCCTTGGATAAAAGATAACTGCTGATAAAACGATTTGTTCTTCCGTTTCCATCATAAAATGGATGGATATATCCAAATAGATAATGAAAGACGGAGATTCGAATCAAAGGAGGAATGGATTTATTATGCAATATAAATAAAGCTTTTTCCATACAGGCAATAATTTCGGTTTCTCCAGATATTCCACGGTGAATTTTTTTCATATGTGGACTGTAAACGGAAACAGATTTTCTTCGAAAAAAAATTCCATCTGGAAGATTCAAAGGATCATTATTTTTAATTTCTTCACTCACTAATTCATTGTAAATATTTCGAATGTCAGAACAATTATGAATTGAAATTTTTTCAGAATTTTTTAGTAAATTATATTTTTGAACTAATCCATAAAGACGCATATTTTTTTTTGTGATCGATTGTGTATTTAATATATCTTGGATCTCACGTCGAGTACTATTTACGCCTTCAATTTCATTTGTAAGTTTTACTTCATCTACAAGACAAGTTTGAGTATATTGCTCCAGAGCAATCTGAGGGAGTTTTGATTTTAAATAGATTAAAGTCTGGGTAAGTTTATAGATTCTTGATGTTAAATTTAAAATTTCGGTAGTTGGGAGTGAAAAGCATGGAAAACCATGAATTTCAAAATCATAATGTAATGCCAGTTCATTTTCATATCGGGAAGAATAGATAGATTCAAATTGATTTCGGTTTGTATATCGATATTTTTTTAAAATGTGATAATCCATAGTTGTCCTCCTTAAAAAATATAAAGTGAATTTTAATAATAATAGAAGTATAACATAAAAAATTAAAAAATATGCTAATTTTTTAATTTTTTTGGATATAATACATGTAAAAATAAAAAACGAGAGAAATTTTTAATTTCTCTCGTTTTTTATGAGCAATTAATAAAATCATCGTTTCTTTTTTCGAGAAGCTAACTGATTTGCCAGATTCACGATCGTCTCGATCGGATTTGCAAGCTTACTATGATGCATAGCTTCAATATATTTATCACGATCTTCATAAACGCTGTTAACAGCATTCAATAAAGTTTCGCTTGTAACATCCTTCTCCTGAAGCACATAGCTGTATCCCTGATTCTCAAAAGATTCAGCATTTAGGATTTGGTCTCCACGGCTGGCTTCTAATCCAAGAGGAATCAGGATATTTGGCTTTCTAAGTGCAAGAAGCTCACAGATCGCATTCGCTCCAGCACGGGACACAACAACATTTGCACATGCAAAATAATGTTTTAACTCATCTTTGACATATTCAAACTGTTTGTAACCTTCTCTGCCCTCAAGGCTTTCATCTAAGTTATTACGTCCACACAGATGAATGATCTGGTATTTTTCAAGTAACGCATCAATGTTACTGCGGATCGCATTGTTGATCGCAACAGATCCAAGACTTCCACCAATAACAAGAAGTACAGGTTTTTCTTCTGTAAATCCACACAGACGAAGTCCTTCTTCACATTTTCCTGTAAATAATTCTTCACGGATCGGAGAACCTGTTAGTACAGCTTTTCCTTCAGGGAGAAGTTTTACTGTCTCAGGGAAGTTGCAGCATACTTTACTTGCACTAGGAATACTTAACTTGTTTGCTAATCCTGGAGTCATATCAGATTCATGAATGATCACGGGAATATGGAGCTGTTTGGCAGCAATCACAACAGGCACAGTGACAAAGCCACCTTTGGAAAATACAACGTCTGGACGAAGTTTCTTTAAGATCTTCTTTGCTTCAAAAAATCCTTTGATAACTCTGAATGGATCAGAGAAGTTTTTGATATCAAAATAGCGGCGAAGCTTTCCAGAAGAAATTCCATAGTAAGTAACACCGATATCTTCGATCAGTTTCTTTTCCATACCTTCGTAAGAACCAATATAATAAATATTATATCCTTCATCGATCAGTTTCGGTACAAGTGCCATATTTGGTGTAACATGTCCGGCAGTTCCTCCACCGGTTAATACGATTCGTTTCATGATCTTTTCACCCCGATTAATTATTTTCTTTGTACGCGATCAGTGCTTTAGAAAGCTGGTCTGGACAAGAAGTTCCACGGAAACCACACTGAATTCCAGATAATTTGTCGATAACTTCATCAATAGGCAGTCCCTTTGCTAATGCAGCGACACCAGTTGTATTTCCCTGACATCCACCAACAAAATGGATATCTGTTAAGATTCCGTTTTCTACCTCAAATTCAATTTCACTGGAACAAGTTCCTTTTGTTTTATATACCATAATTCTATTATCCTCCTGTAAATATATTTCAAAAATTAAGTATCTGGTAAAATGCCTAGATACACAACAAATTATAGTGCAAGAGAGTGTGTATTTCAAGAGATTCTTATTTGACATAAATTACGATTTCTCGTAAACTGAAATCAACATAAAAGAAAAGGAGATAACATATGATTGGTATCATTGGAGCCATGGAAGAAGAAGTCAGTCAGCTGATCGAAGCTATGGAAGAAAAAGAAAAAGTAACCTGTGCAGGTATGGATTTTTATTGTGGAAAGTTAAAAGATAAAGAAGTTGTGATCGTGCAGAGTGGAATTGGTAAGGTAAATATGGCATTATGCACACAAATTCTTGCAGATCGTTTTGATGTAAAAGCTGTGATCAATACAGGTGTTGCAGGTGGACTATATAAAGACATTGAGATTGGGGACATTGTAATCTCCAAAGATGCAGTTCAGCATGATGTAGATGCAACTGTTTTTGGATATAAAGTTGGGGAAATCCCTAGAATGGATACTTCTTATTTTGAGGCAGATAAAGATCTGATCGAACTTGCCAAGAAGACATGTGACGAAGTGAATCCAGATATCCACAGCTATGTTGGAAGAGTAGTCAGTGGTGATCAGTTTATTTCAGATAATAAGAAGAAACATTATCTGATCAATGAATTTGATGGATACTGTGCAGAGATGGAAGGTGCAGCGATGGCACAGGCAGCACATTTAAATCAGATTCCATTTATCATTCTTCGTGCGATCTCTGATAAAGCAGATCAGGAAGCAGCAGGAAGTTACGAAGAATTTGAAAAAGCGGCAATAAAACACATTGTTCGTCTGGTTCTTGGAATATTAGACAGAATGTAGTCTAACTTTGTAGGACGGTTTCTCTTAAGTTTCGATAGATATCCTTTTATAATCATAAGTAACATATATATGATGAAAAGGAGTGGTATCTATGGAAATGTTAAGGGAAACTTTTTTTATGAAAGGATTTATAACAGCAATGGTGATTGCAGTTCTTACTAAGGTCATAGTTTGGGCAAATTATCATAGATTGTTAGTATCTTCAGAAGAAATGGAGAGACCAAAACGGTATTGGATCGGCACATTAAAAAAGAAAATAGAAAACTATTATAACCTGCAAACAAAAGTGAATAATATCAGCTGTATTGTGGATAAATATTTTGAAGCGGACAAGATATTGGGGATAAATTCGTTTTTCCTAGAACAGATTCCAGGGTTTTGTGCAATTATCTGTGTAGGTCTTGGATGCCTGGGCGCTATTCGTGGAATAGCAATGAATGCAGATATTAATTTCTGGGGAAGAAATTTGATCATTGGAGTTGTATGTGGAATTGCCATCTTTATGATGGATTATTTAACAAAAATGGATCAGATGAAGAGGAAAATAAAAATTAATCTGATCAACTATTTGGAAAATATATTACCAAATCGAATGTTGAATTATACAAAAAAACAAAATTATAAAGAAAATTTAGAAAATAAGAAAAAAGAAGAGATAAAAAAAGAAAAGAAACAGGTAGCGAATATCGAAGAGCATTGGGGAGAGATTGCAAGTTCCAGAGAATGTCAGCTGACAGATGAGGATCTGCAGATATTAAAAGATTTTATAAAAGACTTATAAAGTGAGAAATTGGATAATACATATAAGAAAAAGGGGTTGTGTGGGTGCTTTTATGAAATATCGAAGGATTTTTCAGATGATCTTAGTTTGTATAACAGGAATATTATTTAGTGGATGCATGGGGCAAACCGAAGAGCAGAAAAAGAAAAAGCAAGATACACATCGAGATTCAACAATACAGATATATAAGACGGGGGGAAATGTTTCACAAGGGATTGAAAGTTGGTGGTTTAAAAGAAATGAAGAACATCAGCAGCCAGAGGTTTCACAGAAAATAGATCTGTCAAAATATGATGCATATTATGTAGATCCAAAATGCACAGAAAAAAAGATTTATCTGACGTTTGATTGCGGATATGAAAATGGATTTACTCCAAAAATTCTGGATGTTTTGAAAAGACAAAAAGTTGTAGCAGCTTTTTTTGTAACAAAACCATTTATTAGAGAGGAAGCAAAGCTCGTAAAGCGTATGAAAAAAGAGGGGCATATCGTAGGAAATCACACGGTACATCATAAGAGCATGCCAACATTGTCAGATCGCGATAATAAACAGGAAATCATAGATTGTGCACAGTATTGTAAAGAAGCAACAGGATATGATATGGATCCTTTTATCCGGCCTCCAATGGGAGAGTATAATGAGAGAACACTAGCATTAACCAAAAAGATGGGATATCGGACAATTTTCTGGAGTATGGCTTACGTGGATTTTAAGGTGGATCAACAGCCTGGAAAAGACTATGTGATAGAACATTTTCAAAAATATACGCATAAAGGTGCAATCCCACTCATACATAATATATCGCGATCAAACGCAGAAGCGTTGGAGACAGTAATCATAAACCTAAAAAAAGAGGGATACCGATTTGAGGGATTGAAAAAACTACCGGACTATTGAAAGAAATTCGTTAGTTTGATAAAATAAGGAACGTTATAAATATTAACAGATACGCAGAATATCATTTATAATTAGGAGATACAGATGAATAAGATAGCACAATTTCATAAAGTAAGTTTTGAACAGTTCAAAGAAAGCTGGGATGATAGTTTTCCAGGAGCTTCAGAAGAAGAAATCAAAGAAATCTATGACCAGATCAAATTGCCAAAGAGAGCGACTAGAGGATCAGCAGGATACGACTTTTTTAGTCCGGTTGATTTTGAATTAAAACCAGGAGAAACAATCAAGATTCCAACAGGAATCCGAGTTTTTATTGAATCTGATTGGGTATTAAATATTTTTCCAAGAAGTGGATTAGGATTTAAATTCCGTCTTCAGATGAATAATACAGTCGGTATTATTGACAGCGATTATTTTTATTCCGACAATGAAGGTCACATTTTTGTAAAATTAACAAATGACACCAATGAAGGTAAGACAGTTTCAGTGGCACAGGGAACTGGCATGGTACAGGGAATCTTTATGCAGTACGGAGTTACGATCGATGATGATGCAACAGAAGTCAGAAATGGCGGCTTTGGAAGTACAACAAAATAGAAAATGAATAACAGGTCAGAGTATTAATCTCTGACCTGTTGTATTTTGTATGGAGATGATGAGAATCCATACATTTGTGGAATTTATAAGAGAGAATCCATTATATCTGAGATATGATTCAGAGATGAGACCTGTCATCAATGAAAATTATATTCTATATACGGACGAATACAGGGTGTCCTGTTTTTTTGACTGCCTGTTGTTATCTTGTAATCGGTAATCCTGCTGTTATTATTATGCGTTTAAAATATAATGTTCACTCCCTTATATATAGTAAACCAATTTTTGAAGAAAAAAGGGAACCAGAAAATAAAAAAATATTCTTATTTGTATTGTTCATAGGAAATCCTCTTTCTGAAACATAGTTCTTACTCGTTTCTTGGCTACAGCAATTCTTTTCTTAACTGCTCTTTCAGAAATATGAAACATACATGCAATCTCACTATATTTAAATCCATAGAAATAATGAAAAATTATAGTATCACGAAAATCGGGTGTTAGTGTTGAGAAAATGATCTTGAGAGAATCAAGATAAATATAACGGATAAACAGATCCTCAGGATCAATGAGATTACGAGAAATATCGTTACCATCATCATAATCTAAAGGATAGTGAGAATTTTTATACTCATCCATAGTTAGTGTATACATCACATTACGCTGTATAGCAAAGAGATAATAGATAATCTCGTGTTCAGGTACATGTAATGCTGTGTCAGGATGTAAAAGAATTCTTTCAAATATCTGCTGAACACCATCTTCAGCAATACTTGGATTTGACGTGTAATGAAAAGCATTACAGTATAATTTATGCGAATATTTCTGATATAAAAGTGCAACATATTCAGAAATATTCTGATTGTTTGTGGGGTGACCGTTTCCCTTCATATAAATAATCTCCATTTGTCTTGTGGTTTTGTAAACGATTTCAAAAGAAAATATAAAATTATTTAGTCTTCTTCAATTACCTGAATTTCAAGAAAATCAAAATCAATATCTTCTACAAAACTGTCAGAATTAAATCTGGTTTTTGAATGATGGATAAAGTCGTTTTTATTGTGATCAAGCCAGAGTGGTTTAGAAAGATCAAATTCATAACAGATCTCTTCCAATGCCTGATATACTTTTCTAGTTCGATTCAGATCACTATCTATACAGATTACAGTGTCTTTTAACATATGATTTTCATGAAAAATCTTGCCCCACATACGAAACATAAATAAACTCCTGCCTTAATAAATTGGTAAATAGTTACTTCTTTTGACTTAGTATAGAAGTATTTTTGTTTCTTGTAAAGCAAAATAGGTATGTTATACTAAAAAAAACATTACGTTAAAAGGGAGATGGAGCATGAAAATTTTAAAACGGATTTTTATAGATGGATTGTCAGGAATGGCAATAGGATTATTTGCAACATTGATCATTGGAACGATTTTAGAACAAGCCGGAACGATCATAGGAGGAGATATAGGAAATATGATCGTTATGGTTGCATCGATTGCTAAAGTATTGACGGGAGCTGGAATTGGAATTGGAGTTGCAAGTAAATTAGGAGAATCAACACTTGTATGTGCATCTGCCGCAAGTGCGGGTATGATCGGAGCTTTTGCTTCTGGCTTATTGAATGGAAGTGTAAGTTCAAGTGGCAAAATCCTATTAAGTGGCCCAGGAGAGCCTCTTGGAGCATTTGTAGCGGCTTACATAGGAATAGAGATTGGAAGGATTTTCATTGGAAGAACAAAGCTTGATATTATTTTGACGCCATTAACAACGATCGTATGTGGTGGAATCGTGGGGTTAACGGTTGGACCATATATTTCAGATCTCATGAAACAGATCGGAGAGATGATTCGATGGGGAACAGAACAGCAGCCATTTTTGATGGGAATTGTTGTTTCTGTATTGATGGGTATGGCGTTAACTCTTCCGATCAGTTCAGCAGCACTTGGAATTATTTTGAATCTTTCTGGAATTGCCGCAGGAGCAGCAACGATTGGGTGTTGTGCACAGATGATCGGATTTGCGACGGCTAGTTTACGGGAGAATGGAATTGGAGGTCTATTGGCACAGGGAATAGGAACATCGATGTTACAGGTTCCCAATATTGTAAGAAAACCATTGATCTGGCTGCCACCGATCATTACAAGTGCCATTCTTGGTCCGATCTCTACTGTAGTTTTAAAAATGACGAATAATGCAATTGGTTCTGGTATGGGAACGGCAGGGTTTGTGGGACCAATGATGACATATAAGACGATGACAACAGGAGGAACTTCTGCAGTGACTGTTATTGTCATGATACTGGTCATGCAGATCATAGCTCCTGCATTTTTGACATATTTTATTTCGGAAGCGATGCGTAGAGCAGGATTGATCAAGGATGGGGACATGAAACTTGATATATAGAAGGGATATTAGCGGATTTTATACCATTTGTGATAAAATCCGCTAATTTTATAACGGTGTGAAGTCGAGTGTTTTGAATTACAGATTCGTTTGAAACGGAATCAGAAAAGACATTTACAATTCCAGTGATTGATAATTGTCCGATCGGTGGGAGTTGTTTTGAAACGCCTCGGCCAGGAAGCAATGGGAGAGGGGAGAGTGTAATACATCCAACATGCTGTGCATAACCGAGACAGGAATCGACAGCGATGATGAAAGGATTTTGGCAGACAGAATAAATTTCTTTAAAAGTTTGATTGAGATTTTTAGCGTGAATAGGTTCTTTTAAAGTCCCAAAAACTGAATATTGAGGAGAAGGAAGCAATGCCTGACCAACGAGTGGTCCAAGACAGTCACCAGTCGCGCGGTCTGTACCGATACAGACAATGACGAGGGGCTGATTTTTTTTATGCTTTATTTTGAGATAATGTAGCAGATCATTTTGAAATTTCATAAGAGCATAAGGGGAATCTGGATGATAGTAAGATATTTTTTTTAACAATAGATCGTCCTCCTGATTTAAATTCTCTTTTTAGTGTATACAAAAAGAAAAGAAGTATGTAAAAAAATTTTAACGTCTCGACGTTGTTTGATAAAAATTTTTATCTCTTTATGATAAGGTTTTTGTGAAATGGAAGAAAAGGAGGTTTTTTCGTGAAAACAGAGCAGCAGTTGCCTAAAAATATCAGGCAGATTGGAAGTCCAGCAGGACACACAAAAGTATATATTGAAGATTACGTTATAACATTTTTAAATTCTTTATCCATGGACAAAAATACATATGTAAGAGGAGCAATTTTATTTGGAGAGAAAAAGCAGATTGGAAATGATCTTGTTATTTTTATAAGAGGAGCGATCGAGGGACAGAATCTGGAATTGGATCTTGATGAAACAGTATTTGATGATGAAGTATGGAGAGAGATATATCAACAGAAGGAGCGATTGTTTTCTGGTCTGGATGTCATCGGATGGGCACTTTTAAGAATGGGATTTTCGGTTCGACTCAATGATAAAATAAAAAAGACACATTTTGAAAATTTTCCAGGAGAAGGAAAAGTGTTATATATGATGGATGATCTGGAAGGAGAAGATGCATTTTATGTTTTTCGAGGAGAAGATCTCTCAAGGCAAAATGGATACTATATATATTATGAAAAAAATCCGATGATGCAGAATTATCTTGTGGAACGAAGACAAGATATAAAAGAGGTGCAGACATATGAAAAAATGATGGAGAGTCGAAGAGATGAGAAATTGATCCGGCAGTTTCGTGAAAAGATATCCAAAAAGACCAAGAGTAATCAGAGAAAAGGAAGGATTCGGAATATTTCAACGGCAGCAGCAGTTACGATCATGATGATCATGGGAGGTACGATGTATTATTATGCTGGACAAGATCAGAGTATAAATTTTAAAGAGGTTGTAAATGGTGCGGTGCATACGATGGGAAAAGGGGTGTCGGATCAAATTTCAACAAAATCATCAACAACGAGTGTAAAAATAACAAAAAGATTAGATACGGCAACACAAACTTCAACACATAAAAAGGAACAAAAAACAATACAATCCACAATAAAACAAAAACAGAAAACTCAAAAAGTAAGTTCTGGGCAATACAAGTCTTATACATATACTGTAAAAAGTGGAGAGACGTTAGTATCGATCAGTCGAAAGGTATATGGGACCCAGAAGCTTGTTCAAAGAATCAAAAAGGCAAATGCATTGTCTGACGAAAATCAGATTTATCCCGGACAGAAGTTGATCATTCCTGGAACACTTCGATGATATTTAAACTAGGAAATATGTGTAGACTGGACACATTTCATTGAATAAGGTATACTTACCTGTATTCAGAGATGATGATTGATTAGAAAATGGAAGGTATTTTATGGAACAAAAGACGAAATCAGGGTTTTCTCTTTATGTCAATTCCAATGAGAACATTCAAAATGCATTATTTCTAAGAGAAAAAAAGAAAAAATATCGTATGGGATTGATCATAGCGTTTGTGGTTGTATGTATATGTACAATATTTGCATATCGCTATCGGACATATCACAGGATGAAGGTTGTAAAAACGATCACAAAAGAGCTGACAGAATCATTTCAGTCATTTGCATATAAGAAAGGAACGATCTGTTACAGCGAAGATGGGATTTCTTTCTTAGATGGAAAAGGAAATGAAAAATGGAATAAAACATATTCCATTAAGAATCCACAGGCATCTTATTGTGGGGACTATATTGTAGTTGCATCCAAGAATGGGAATGAGATTGCGTTACTTGATTCAGATGGACAGATGAAAAAATTTAGTGTATCTTATCCAATCGTAGATTTGGAAGTGGCAAAACAAGGTGTAATTGCTTTAATTCTTCACGGTGATAATGGAAATTATATAGAATTATATGATGCAGCACAGAAGAAACTGGTAAGTATCAAAGTTACATCTGATCAAAATGGATATCCAATGGATATTGATCTGTCATCAGATGGACAAAATCTTTTAGTCAGTTATCTTGTCGTTGATGGGATTAATGTAAAAAGCAGAGTTGCACTGTATAATTTTGGACAGGAAGGTGAAGACAGTGGAGATCAGATGATCGGTGGCTTTGATTTTAAAGATACGGTAATTCCGAAAGTGAGATTTATGGGTGATTCTAAAGCTGTGGCAATTGGAGATGATCAGATGATTTTCTTTAAAGTAGGAAAAACAATTTCTAAAAAGCAAACGATATCATTTGATAAAGATGTGAGTAGTGTTGCGGTGAATGATGATTACGCAGCATTCGTATTTGAAGATCAGAAAAAAACAGATCAAGAAAAATATGAAGCAGTCGTATATAATAAAACAGGAAGAAAATTGATGTCACATAAATTCTCTTCAGAATATAATAAATTATTATTAGGAGAGAAAGAATTATTGTTGGCTGGAAATTATCATTGTTCAATTGTGAATTTTGCTGGACATGAAATGTTTAAGAAAGACTTTAAGAAACGGATTGTCAATATTTCACCAACAGGAAAAAGACAGAAATATCTGATAACATATGAAAATAGTACAAATTTATCAGAGATATACTAGAATGGAGTACATATGGGAGAAATTATCGTAGCTGTTTTTGGAATCTATTTGATCTTGCAGATGATCATAGGTTATCGAAGAGGACTCATTAAAAGTATGCTGAATCTTGCATCATGGATTTTAACTTTTGCGATCGCTTATAAAGGCGCTGCATATTTTAAAGAAATAGTGATTCAAAATGTACCAGAAATCCAGGGAACGATTGTTACAGATCGAATTGCATATATGATTGCATATATGGGGTTGATGATCGTATGTAAAATTATTTTTTCAGTGGTAATACGTCTTGCAAATAAAGTTACAAGGGTTCCAGGTGTTGGGTTTATTAACAAGGTAGCAGGAGCAGCACTTGGATTGATCAAAGGTTCCTTGATCATTATGGTAGTTGTATTTTTTATTTCATTGATGCCACATGTTGGAATGGAATCTGAATATGCTCAGATCGTTGGCGGAAGTGAAGTTATGCAGACAATGGTGGAAACGAATCCATTAGAACAGATGATCAAACAGCAGATACAGATAGAAACACAGAAATTATTACAACAATAAAAAGAAGGTATTTTGCAAATGTCATGTAATGATTCATTTGCAGGATACCTTCTTTTTGAAATAATGATGAGAGTGTTAAATAATAAAATAGAAAAAATGAAAAAAGGTGTTGACATAAAAGAAATGGCATGATATTATATTTAAGCTGTCTGTGAGAGACAGTGAGGAACATATTGTTTCAAAGGGATTTGAAAAAAATGTTTCAAAAAAGAATTAAAAAAAGTTCTTGACAAGTAAGAAAGAACATGATATGATGTAAAAGTTGCTGCGGTTCTTATGAAGAACGGGTCAACAAAATAAATCAAAAAAGTTCTTGACAAACTAAGAACGAAGTGATATAATGATAAAGCTTCTTATACGAAGCGGATCACAAAAAAGATCTTTGACAACTGAACAATAAGACAACCTTGAAAATTCTAATGAATTTTTCAGATGATTTTAGTAAAAATCAACGAACGTTCTTTATAGAGAACAGTAATTAACAAGGATAAAGAAGCTAGTGCTTCTTGAACTTGGATCAACATTGAACATGAGAGTTTGATCCTGGCTCAGGATGAACGCTGGCGGCGTGCTTAACACAT